>Ga0209402_10002533_pt1 | contig 18049 bp, 14 predicted proteins | sample ArcticOcean_MG_C_3_FD_187437 | JGI IMG/M metagenome (GOLD analysis project Ga0209402, IMG submission 187437) | Marine microbial communities from western Arctic Ocean - ArcticOcean_MG_CB8_126 (SPAdes) (version 2) | ecosystem: Environmental > Aquatic > Marine > Oceanic | place: Arctic Ocean... | reverse complement strand
GATCGCGACGAACAGCCGCGTCACGTCACGCGCGACGACTTCTTCCCGAAGGATCAGGCAGCTATGGACAAGTGCTACGGGCACCCGGAGGAGCTTATTGCCAACTTCCCGCTGATCGACAAGGTGATCTTCGACGAGGAGACCAAGCAGTTCGTTTCGGCCGAGATCGACCTGCGCGAGACCCTCGAGCAGTACGGCGCGATGGACGTGGAGGTGCTGCGCCGCCTCTACGCCAAGCTCGACGAGACGGTGCGCGAGACCTTCAAGACGACGGTGCTCAACTTCTACTCCGCCAACCAGATGAGCCGCTACGGCGCGCTGTTGAACTTGCCGCGCATAGCCCGTCTCAACACGAACCAACACGCTCGCTACATCGAGTCGCAGCTCTTCCTCCTCGATCGCGAGATGGATGCCTGGGTGACGGATGCGATGTACGGAGGGCGCACCCTGCCGCGGCAGACCCACTTCAAGAGCCGCCACCTCGCCTCGCTCGATCTGCAGGACGAGGGCGGCGGGCAGGCGTTTCCGACGGACCTGGCCTTCCCCTGCACCCTGAACGAGTCGATGGAGTTCTACGACAACGTCGACGCCCTGCTCTTCCTCGACATCTTCAGCATGTACGTCAGCATCATGAAGACCAAGGAGTTCGCCTTCGGCAAGCCGTCCTGGATGTCTGAGGAGGACGTCTCGAAGCTCAACCAGAGGTGCGCCGGCTTGCAGCCTCTCGCGATCGCGACGCGCGCTCTCGGTCAGGCGATCATCGATGGAAAATGGGGTCAGTTCATTGTGGACGTCGACCTGCAGGGCAATCCGCAGGACGTCGAGCCGGCGGTGCCCTACCGCACGGAAGGTCACGGACACCACGGCAGGGTTTGCTGGGACTCCAAACGCCGTCGCGGCAAGTACACGCACATCGACCTTGGACTTATTCTGCGCAACGGCGGGCGGGTCTTCGGCATCGTGGGCGGCATCCGCTGGCCCTTCAAGGGCAGGATCTTCGAGTCGTACATGGACCTAACACTCAAGTGGAAGCAGCAGGGCGAAGATAGCGGTAACGAAGCACTGCGCTCCTTCGGCAAGCTGTGCGGCAACACGGTCTTTGGCGGGATGTGCATGAAGACGCAGTCGAACTCGGTCGCCATGTGCTTCACCGATGAGGAGGTTGACCTGTTTCTGAAGGAGAATACCTGGGAGGGAGCCTACGGCTACCGCGATGGCATGATGCTCTGGGGCAAGCGCAAGTCCATAGACGATGACGGTCTTGGGATTGAGATTTACTCTCCCACCTCGAAGCAGGTTGGCTGCATCGTGCTCGCGTACGCTCGGGAAATGATCGACACCTTCATCGAGACCGCCAATCCACTACGCCGTCAGCTGATGGGCGCCAATCCCATGCACGACAGCTTCGAGACGCTCCAGCGCGCCGCGCTGAAATCCCAGCCGTATTACGGCGATACGGACTCGCTTGTTATCCACGCCTCTCAGTATCGGCGCATTCGCCACCTTCTCAAGGACGAGGCTGGGTACTGGACGGACGATTTCAACAAGAAGTGGGAGTACCGCAAGGACGGCGAGACAATCCACCTTCTCTCGCTTATTTTTGAGTATTACGGCGCCGCGCCCAAGTCTTACGCGCTCACTTATGTGAAGCCGGAGAAGCGAAGCGCCGCGCCCGATGATTTCTTATTCTTCGACTTTGGTAGGAACGAGCCCAAAGGTACCACGCACGAAATCGTGATCTATGATTTATCTGCTTCGAAAGAGAAGTTTAAGTTTAAGGGCATCCCGCGAGGAATTCCCGTTTCTATCAACGGCACCGTGTACACCGAGATGAACATGAAGCTGCTTCGTCAAATCATGCTGAGTGGAATATCCTACATGGATGCCGATGTCGAGGGGCTGCCAGATCCGTCAGAGCGTCCTCAGATTGATCTATCCTCCATCGGGAAGGTGGGCTTCAAGCCTACTACATCTGACTACTTTACCGGAATCGCGCCGTTCAGCCTCAAACCTGTCGAGATTCGGCGCACCCTCTTCATGTCTCGCTTCGTTGGTCGTAAGATTGCTTTCCAGCGAAAGATGCCGGGGAGCGCGCTCACCAATGACGTCCTCGCCCCTGTCAGCATGATGATCGGCCAGCTGGACCTCGTCTGAACCGTCTGACGGTTGACGCGTCGCTGTGCCAGGCATGTCTAGCTTAAACGAGAGCCCGCACCACGTTAGGCAAGGACTTTTTACGGCTAGTCGGACTCTAGACTTGTAGCATTTTATTATGAAGAGCGCGAGCAAGCAAGCCAGAGGCGCTTCAATAGCGGCCTGTAGCCAGTTTATCTCTACCATTTTGTCCTACCTTTACTAAGCGGTAGGAGAAAAAATGCCCGAGAAAATAGGAGCATACCCTAAACGGGGCGTGGACTTGCGCAACTTCATTAAGTCTGTCAAGACTCAAAACACTGACAAGGAGTTGTATGAGAAAGTAAAATGGGCTAACAAGGGAGGTCTTTACTACTTCTCTAAAGGCCTGCAACCCGCCGAAACGAAGCGCCTGGGCAAGGATCCCTTGCTCAAAAACAGTGTCAAGGTTGGAGCGGACGCGCAGGTTAAGATAGGCGCGGCAGGTCTGAAGGGCAAGTCTAAGAAGGGCGATGAGGACTACAGGAAAGGCGCTAGCAATATGATGGCTCGTAACAAGATACCAGGCCGTCTGCAGATGTACGTAGGCCATCAGGGTATCGCGAACCCCAAGCTGCATGGCATTCGCACCATGCCCTACGGCAAGGTCGTCAACGGCAAGAACTCCAACATCGACGAGTCTGAGAAGGCGATGAAGCGGGTGATGGCTAATCTCGCTCGACCCAGTTCGCAGGGAGGCCACCCAGGAGTCGATGTCGCGAACCAGGCGTATACTCTGGACGAGGGTAACTCGCAGGAGCAGCAAAAACGCGAAAAGAAGGAGTGGTACGTCGTTGACTGGGATGAAAAGCATCCTCGGACCGGCGTCAGCACGCACCAAGCCATTACCATGGCGATGGGGCAGTGGCAGCCTACGGGAAACGCTATCGTGAAGCAGTTCCAGATCGGTCAGGGGAAACCTACGACCGTGCCGCAGCCTACGGAGCGGCCGGCGCCTCGGTTTAATTTCCCCACTATGACGCCGGTGGCCCAGAATCTTAAACGGCAGGTGGATTTGAACATCCCTGGCTCGGATTCAAGAGCGGCGAAGGCGTCCCGGCACAGCTTGTCTCAAATCACTGTTAAGATTAAAAACCTACGCGAGCAGCTACTCAAAGAGGAGAAGGCACTGTGGAAATCACGCCAGTCTCAATCCTAGAGCGCCCCCGCGTGCAGGTTGTTCACTACGCTCTGCGGGAGGCGGTTGGCAAACTCGTGCCCAATCTCGCCGTAGATGGGGTGCTGCATTTCGCACATAGCTTCCGCACAGCCTGCGGCCTCCTTGGAGATCACAGACGTAAACTGTTTCTTCGTAAGCATCTTCTTGTTGGTGTCGTAATAGGAGGGGGACTTGTAAAGGGGCTTTGGGTTCATAACGTCTCTGATAGCTGTCAGCTCTTCCGGGCTAAGCATCGCGCCTAAAAACATAGGGTGCGCGCTAGTTCCGGCTAAGTCGACCACCTTATTTTGACTCAGCTTTGATCTTACGAGATCGGGGGGAGGGGGCATCGAGTCCGAGTCCTCCATCTCGTCCGAGTCCGACGACGCTGACGTCGTCGACGGGGGCTTCCGGTCCAGAATCTCCAAGACTCTCTTGCTTCTTAGGGAGGGAGCCATGTTTGATAGTAGAGCTGCGCTGGCTGTGCTTTCGGGGAGCTCGCGAACTAATACGACGTCCAGAGGTCGGCCTACGCATGTTGGTTCTTAACTATCAATTGGACAAAATCTTTTCTTTTGTCTAAGAATAGTCAAAAAGATGGCCAGCGGTCAGAACGTTGCAGAGTTATCACATCTCAACCCGATTGAAGACTTGCCGGATGATCACTTCCTCGCCGTCATCTACGGCGTCCGGCGCTCCGGCAAAACCACCATGCTACGCCAGCTCGTCTACGATCTATATCCCCGCGTGCGGGATTACCACGTATACGTCCTATGCAGCACTGCCCGGTTCAACACCACTTCATATGATTGGGTTCCAAAGAAAGCCATCTACAGCGACGTTACCGACATCGAAAAAGTAGTTGGTGAATTACTCTCGTCTCAGAAAGAGAAGTTAGAGAAACTAGCCAAGGAGGGTAAGCTCAAACCAACCGGCCAGTCTGGCGGCGGCGGTAAGAAAAAGGACGCTGGCAAGAAGGCGGACAAAGGCAAGCGCGCTAACCCCAACCACGCGCACGAGAAGGAGAAGCGGCAAAAGCTAACCGAGGCCGCCAAGTACGCGCTAGCCAACAGTGCGGATGCTACGGGATCAGGGGGCGCAGGAGGCGAGGACGACGTGCCAGATATCTTGGTTATCATGGACGACGTCTGCTCTGAAGAATCCATTCGCCACTCGCGCGCCATGGGTACTGTCGCGATGAATGGGCGACAGTACCGCATGTCCGTGATCATACTGTCACAGATGGTTGCCGGCTCAGGCTCGATCCCTCCACGTGTGAGGACGCAGGTGAAGGGGTTGGCCCTTCGCTAGCTTTGCCCGGCGGGGCGTCGTGGCGGCAGTGGTGGAAGCACTGGATCACGTGCATGATGCACGTCTTGGCGAGGAACTGGGAAACATCCTCCTTCTTGTGCTCCTTTAGAGCTTCCTTTGTCTTGTCCACCATCCACTCCATAGAGGCCACCGCCTTCTCCCAGTCAATGTCTCCGCTTGTGAGAGAGTTAATGTCGACATCGATGTGGTTCACGTCGTGTACGAACTTACCACTATCAATGTCCTTGTCCGATACCGCTCCTTTTAGCAGTTCCTTGAGCCCGTACTCAGCGTCCAGCTCGTTGTTTGTTGGCTCCTTTAAGCTTTTCTCCGCCACATCCATTGCCAACGGTGTTTCTACGCAGGCTGACATGGTGATGATCGTACAGTCTCCGCCTCAGTTGAACGAGCGCAAGCTGCTTGCTGAATGGTACCTAACAAGGCAGAACGAAAGTGATGCTCGGAACGCAGCTCTCAAGACAATGGAGAACGTTACCGCGACAGAGTTTCGAGCCCTTTGCTGTATGGTTACCTCTCATGAGAGGGAGGTCAAAAAATACTGCTTTTACTACGGTCCGGTTCCAGAGCCCTTTCCACACACGGACTGGAAGATGGGAACGCCAGATCAATGGAAAGACGAAGAGGACGAGGGCGAGGGCGAGCACGACTTTTTTAAGAAGCACGCGGTTAAGCCGATGAAGCCGGAGGAGGAGGCCCAGTTTAAGATGACCTCCGGGATGCAAGTGGCAAGAAACTATGATTTACAATTCAATAACAAATCCCTAGTCGAGAAGAAGATCCCCTTCCGACTCATGCCTGCTTGGCAGAAGCCTAAGGATGTCATGCCGCCCTAGAAAGCCATGTGGTCCGAGAACGGACCAATGAGCTGGGACTTGGTGCCTGGCTGCGCCCAGTTGTGAGCGCGACGATGCGAGCCAAAGCTGCACATCTTCTGAGCTGCGCCCACGCGTCCGTGGCTCAAGCTGCCTAGAGTCTGAATAGAGGATCCGCCAGTATTAATTTCGATTTTACCCTTCTTAACTGGAGCCGCCGTATCCGGATCCGCCGCTTCCGTCTGAACCGAGACGCGCTTCTTCTTGTCCGGCGCCTTAGTCCCGTCAGGAATCTTGCTCCGGTCCGGCCCCTTGCTCTGAAAGCCGTAGAGCTGCTTCTTGCCTCTTTTCCCAATCGCCTGCTCTTTCTCCCCTGCCCCCTTGGCGTACGCCTCCCCTGCCGCGTTCTTCACACTCCCCTTCGTTCGACCCACCGCGTTCTTGCCCTCATTCCCAGCGTGATTCGAGCTGCTTTTCTGCTTGCCGGATTTGGCGCCGCTGTAGGTTCCGTCCGATTTCTTACTTGCTTTCGAACTGCCGGTGATGGCCGCGGTATTGGCCGACACCGCCGACGCTACGCCTCCGCATCCCAAGTTGCCGCCAGATCCTGAGTCCGGCATTCGGTGCTTCTTTACCCACCAGTAGACAAAAACTACACGTCGAGCGAGCGGCTCATCACGCCGGTGTTCGAGTCGATCTGGAGCGTCGCGTGGTAGTGCACGTACACCGAGACGCGGCACGGCTCGGCGAACTTGAGCTCGAGCTGTGCGTTGGTTGCGGACGAGAGACCGAGCGCGCCGTTGTTCGAAAGCTGGTCCGTCTTGTTGAGTCCAAAGGTGATAACGTGCGCGTCGCAGTGCTCCTGCAGACTGCCGCCCATCTGCGAGGTGCCAACGATGTTGGGAAGACGCATAACGGATCCCATGTCGCCGCGCGTGTTGTTGCCCTGGTTGTAGTGGTAGGGCAGGTTGTCGAGGTCCTTCTCCACGAACCACTGCCCGCCGCCCTTGGTCGGGACGTACGAATCGCTCGACGTGCTGTAGTACGAGCTACCGATGGCGGTCTGGCTGGCCGTCTCGTAGATTGACTGCCCCGCGATGGAAAGCTTGACGTGCGTGGGCTTGACGGTCTTGAAGTTCTCAACCACCTTGTAGTTGGGCCACGTGAACGACGGATCGCTGAGCACGACGGGGCCCTTGGCCTGCCACGTGCCGATGGACTTGCCGTCATCGCGCTCGACAACCGCAATCTCGGCAGACTGAGGAGCGGCACCGGTAGCCCACAGCTTAGCAGTCGTTTCGTTGTACCTGGCCTTGCGATCGTTCCAGCGCTGCTTGGTATCGGTGAGACCGACGAAGGTCCCAATGGTGCCGCCAAGTCTCTCCCTAGATCCGCCAAGCGTGTTGTAAGCAAGCGCGCCGCTGGTTTGCGTCATGGTTTCGCGATCTATGAGGCGGATCTCGCCGCTCATGTGGTTCTCGCGACCAAGACCAACCAGCGACCCGTTCAACAGACCGGACGGACCCTGCGGATCGCCATGGGCCGACATCGTACCCGCATCCGTACTGGTACCAAGCGACTCCATCGAAACGTCCATCTTGGAGTGGACGGGGTAGCGGCCGTCGTAGATGCGATTGTAGACGTCACCGCCAACGAGCTGCGCGTCCGTGCGATTGCGGTAGGCGATCACGCTGATAGCGTACGCCAGGTTCTTCGAGCGGATCGGCACCACCATGGTCTGATCGGTGGAGGTCGCCCAGGGCGAGTCGGCTGAGCCGTAGATGAGGCCGTTGTACTCCTGGAAGGTGTCGTGCATGAGGATGGTCGCCGGCATGTTGTCCTTGAAATTGTCCATGCTCACCTGCTCGCGCACGCGATCGTGCAAGCTGAGGTAGGTCACGAGCAGCTTCATGCTGACGCTGCCCTTCTCCGGCAGACCCTCGGACGCGGCGTTGTTCTGCGAGCCCTCGACGATGATCGCATCCGTGGCCATGTGACCGTGACCGTACGATCCGGACGAGTTGCCGCGGGTCGAGCTACCGGTCCACATGTCCGTCGTCGAGGAAGGCTGGTTGCTAAGGTTGAGGTATGGGTACATCGCATAGAAGCGCTCGATGAGGGCCACCTTGGTGTCGATCATGACCCTAACCTTCGACGTCACATTCTTGGACAAGCTGTATCGTGAGTTCGTCCCCGTCCCGAAGAGGACATTGCCTTGCGAGCGAGCGTCGGCGGGAGCGCCGCTGACGAGGTAGTCAATATTCTTGTACACGAACATTCCGCCCTGCTGCGCCCAGAGAGCCGCATTTTCGCGAACCAACTTGTCAGAGTAGGTATAGTCTTCTGCGGCGCCCGTAGCGTCGCCCGACACGCCTCCGTTTGTTTTCCAGGAATCCTCGGGCGTGATCAAGCCACCCTTCCCTAGCCCCTTGGTGTTCATGCCGTACTTGTAGGTACCATCCGCCCCTGCTTCGCCGTCCTTGGCGCCAGTCTCGAGGAAGCCCCAGTACCCCACCGTGTAGTGCGTGGGGTTGAAGTTGCAAGCGCCGATGCGGAGGAAACGCGGCTCGCCGGCGTGCGCGCACGCGTAGAGGCCCGTAGAGTCGGCTGCTGGGTAGAACCCCTTCATCCAGACGGGTGGAATCGACGGCAACCGCGACTGCGGACGCGCGCCTAGCTGAAGCTCGCAGGGATCGCATCCGCCCGCGTCGGCAATCACAGCGCCTTCGCTACTTCCGCTGTTGTTTACAGCGAACCTGCGAATATGGATATCGTCTGTGGCCGCAACCAAGGTAGACGTAGTACCGTCGCGATATTTGTCGTTGCTTTCACCGCCAGCGCCGATGCAGCGGCTGTAGTACGGACGGTAATAGAAGCTGGTCAGGCCGGAGAGTTCACCGTTCTTTGCGCCGCCCTTGTTGCTGTCGGTCGCGGTTTGATTAATCGATCCGGATCCTGCTTTGTCCTCGTAGAAGTCAGATACGTTGTTGGCCACTGTGATCGATAAGGAGGAGTTCTTGTGCTTGGTGGGATCGAGCTGGATGTTGTCCAGACCCATGTCGACTTCCACGGCGCAGGCCGCCTGGAACAGCGGGAGCCCGTGCTTGGTGCTGGAGAGCTTAACCTGCACCGTGAGGTACTCGACGAAGCGGGTATCGAAGTACATCGCCGGGTTATCCGTGAAGGAGAACGGGAGCTCGAGGAAGAGCGTGACCGTGCGCTTGTTGGTGGTGTTGTTCCACTGCGACGAGTCGAAGGGGTTGAAGGGGGCGCCGGTCGTGCTGCTCTTGAAGAGAGCGGCGATGTCGACGTAGCTGCTCGACTCCGGCGGCACGTTCAGCGTGCCGAGGATCTTGGTAGTCGCGCAGTCCGATTCCGAGTAGTACGCGTGCTTGATCATGATCGAGTCGCCGTACAGCGTCTCGATGACGTTGTTGTGGCTCATGAGCTCCACTTTGTCGATCATGTGGTACATCGGCAGCACGGGCGTTACGTGGGTGCGCTGGAGCGGCTTGATATCATACTGCAGGCGGATGATGTTCTTGGCGAGGTATCCCCACTGCGGAAGGGTGAAGGTGTAGGTGTTGTCAAAGCCCACAAACGCCTGCGATGGGTCAATGTAGCCCTTCTTCAGCGAGAGGGGCGGGGCATTCTGCTCCACGTGATAGGTGAATTGGGTGCTGTCGGTGGCGATGTGGTTGAGATTGCGCGCCAGTGGCGATTGGAGGACGGAATTAATCACGGGATCCATGCTTGCGGTACTCTTTTTCTTTATTAAGGACAAAATTTTGTCCACAGGTTATCAAAAGAAGAACCATGTCTGGGGCGTACGGCGTCACCACCGCCGCGGCGCCCACATCCGCCAGTGCTGGGAAGGCTGCCAGCGCTAACTCGAGAGGCCGACAGGGCGGAACCAGCACAGAGGATGGTCACACCGGTATTCCCAACCTCGTGAACACGGACCGTCCGAACGATGAGGACGATCAAGCGGGCGAGAATACCGACACCGTCGAGGTGGACGGCTTGGATCCTCTCGACAAGGGCGCGGATATTCCCGACGCGGGCGAGTTCGTAGAGAAGGAAGATGATTCGATGGAGACGGGAGAAAGCCCAATGATGACATTCCCCTTACTCGACACTGAGCCCAACACCGTCACATCGCTCAACACGGACGACTGGGCGCCCAACCTCCACAAGCGCACGGTTAAGCCGAAGATCGACTTCGAGCAGCTCGCGTACGAAATGGTGGTGGGCAACCTTTCAGGACACAAGAAGGCGTACAACTCCAAGACGTACGGTCGGCTCGATCCAACTGTGGAGATCAATTTCGCCCCCAAGAAAAGAAAGCAGAAGATTTGGAAGATAGACTCAGAGTCGCTGCAGGACACGCTGGCGGAATCTACCGCGGGCTGGCGCAAGCCGAACGAAGCGCTGGCGAACGATTTCAAACGCAACATGCGCACCTTCATTCTGCCCAACTCGCACTACCACGGCGGGCCGACGATGTTCAAGCGCGGACTTAACCAGTATCGCAACCAAGCCCTACGCAAGAAGGCGCTGGATCCCAACCCAGAGACGGTCGAGGTGGCAGTCCAGAACGCTCGCCACGCTTTCGTGCTCAACGACCAGGTTCTGTACGGCAACGACAACGTGCGTCTCCAGTTCAAGTCGAACTTCAACGGGAACGCGATTGTTCCCGACTCGAGCGCTGCGGGCGACATCCCGCCGCCCACCACTTGGTTCGGTGTGCAGGCTATGCCAGGCATGTCCAACGCGAGCAGTCTGCGCCAGCAGGGCTTCAGCCGCACGGACGACAAGCGCAGCGCTGTGGGTCGGGACGTCTGCTCGCAGGATCCGAACCAGGACGCGCAGCTGGACTTCAGCTCCCGATCGGCTGTGTACACCTCGGGCCGGTTCCCATCGCAGTACGGCAACCAAGCGCAGATGTCGCACGCTCCAAGCCAATGGAACACGGGAACGTATGCCACGCATCCCACAAGCTCAACGTCCAACTACGCAACGGCCCAGTTCGCCACCGCGCAGGCTCCGCCCGGAGCCACCGCGCCGCAATCGGCCGGACTTTAGTTCTGCGTGTGGGTTTGTCCAAAGAAGTACTATGTGGGATTTTTGTCTACTTTCTAGTAACAACAACCCAATCATGCCCATTCGCATCAGGAATTGGCACTGTCCTACACAGCGGTTGCTGTATGCCTTGGATAGGGATTTAGATAAGCTTGTAAAATCACTTCCCAAAACGCCAACTATTGCACAGGATAAAGTCGCCGCCCCCATCGAGCATTGCGCTACCTTATCAGACCTCTCTTTCTTTTTCCAACAGGCCGCGCTATCTAAGTCCGCTCTAATCAAGAAGAAGCTTCCGCCTGAGTCCGAACCTAAGCCGAGGGACTGGGTGGTACCTAATGGACAGTGCTGCGGCGATCCCAAGATTGTCTACAAATCAAACGGTCACGATTGGGTTTGCGAGAGCTGTGGGACGTGCCGACACGCCGGATTTGAGGAGGTTGGCACAGTGGTGCAGTTCGAACAGCGAGAACGGTGCTCTCCGATCGGCTCGGTTTACTGTCCTTACGATCGCCTCAAACACTTTAAGAAGGTTTTGCGCGACGTTACCAAAACGCATATCCGCGTTCCGGACAAGCTAATGAAGGACATGAAGGTCCAGGTGAAGCAGCCAGTTACAGTTGATAAGGTGCGGAGCTACTTGCGAACGCGCAAGCTCTTCCACTACTACAGCAGCGCAAACTACATGTCGCACTTGCTTGGCGATAAGACCAATAAAATCAACATCGACAGCCACGCCTACACGATCATGTGTCGCGAGGCGGATGCTTTTAGCGATGCGTTCGACCGCATGCGCGCGGACGGCGTTATCAAGCGGAAGAACTTTGTGAATGCGCACGTCCTTATCCTCCGCATCGCGAAGAAGAAGTTCAATCTGCACGGATTCCGCAAGTATCTGCGGCTGCCTCGCAAGGAGACCATGGCGAAGCACGAGGCCCTGCTGGACATGATAGCAGACTACCGAGGCTTAAAAGGCGTTTGAGTCCGCCTGCAGTACGACGTTGACGGCGAGAACGGTGCCGCGCGACTCGCGAGGTTTGAAGCTGTAGGAGGAGACGCCTGGCGTCTTCCACATCACCACGGGATTACCTGATAGCCCCACCGCACCAGCCGCAGCGGAGGTGATCACGTTGTCACCGTTCCGCTGGTTCAGTGTGCCGTTCACCGTCACGTCGGGGTCAGCCATGCTGTTATCGGCTTTGACTTGGAAGCCCGTATTCACAGCGTCGCGAACCATCTGCGAACCGCCAGAAGAGTTACCCGCTATAGGTATGTCGCGCAAAGGGTTAGGCCAGAACTGCGCGTTCGCATCTGCAAAGGGTGTGCCGGCACCGGCACCGCCGCTGTAGTCGCCCCGGCGCTCGCACACGAACTGGATATCGCCCGGAACGGCCACCTGACTGCCCGGATCGAATCCGCCAGCGGAGGTAGACATAGGTGGGAAGTAGTTCACGTCCGCCAAGCCCAACTTAAACTTGTTCGCTCCGAACTTGCCCATTTTGCAGTCGAAATACGCCTCGTGCAGCTTGGTCTTGCCATCGAGTAAGATGGTGAGCAGGTTTGCCCGAGGCGCGGAACTGCTGCTAATGCTGCCTGATCCGCGGGTAATGTCCGAAAAGTCGATAACTATCTCAGAGATGTGGTGATTCTCCTTGGACATCTGGATTGTAACCTTCTTCAGTATGGCGGTAACGCCTGAGATGCTCTCAGCGAGGTCGATCGAGACCGTAGTATCGCCAGCGTTCGCGTAGTCGATATCGTCAACGTAGGCGAGCGTTGCGTACTGATCGAGGTCTACCAAGGCGCTGCCGTCTGATGCGAATTTCCCGCGCTTGCGAATGGCCATGCCTGGTTCCTTGAAGTAATGCGGATGCCCGTCCTCATTTGGAGGGTACGCGTTGGTGCCGTTTGCGACGTCCTTGTGGTAGTCGTCTGGACCTTCGTCTGCGCCCCTAACGCGATCGATCTGCCGGGTGTAGCTGAAGACGTCCGTTTTCACCGTGCGCGGGATCTGCAAGTTGCACGGTAAATCGAGCGATGCGGGATCGGCGCCGTGCTGCGGTCCAATAGCGTAGCTGTACTTGTTATCCATGCACATCCCTGGGTATACGCAAACCCGATCGTAGGACATGACCTCCTGCCGCGGCTTCTTGGTGGGTTTGCCGGTTTCATTCTCGAAGCCCATCTCTGACGAGAACCCTGCAAACATCGCGCCCTTACGGTTGGGATAACCGGCTTCTGGATCTCGCATAGCTTCGGCATAGGCGCGATTGCGCCATAGTAGTTCAATGAGTTGTGACATTTTTGTCCTATACTCTTGAAAGGAGAAAAAGATGACCCATAAACGTCAGATTAGTGGGGACACTGTAGGAAGCGGCAACGACTTCGCCGGCCATGGTAATAAGCTTGGAGATCTGGGGTTCAGCATCAGGGACGCCGCCGACACAGTTGACGCGTTACATCTTACGAACACTTTACAAACACTGGGGAAGCGACTGCGCGTAGATGAAGCTGGATCAACCAACGACGGAATACAGATACGCGGCAAGCAAGCCACGTCTGAGCAGGATTTGTTTCAGGTTTTTCGCAACCCGAGCAACAAAACGGTGCTTTCCCTTAAAAACCCCAGCGGTGCGACGCCCTTTGTTCACTTAGATTTGGATACGGAGAAAGCGGTATTCAAGGAGCTGGATTTGGAATGTCGTGACTTGACAGTTACAGGTCAAGTCACGGCATTAGAGGTGGTGGACATAAATGCGAGCGGAGACGTTACAATTGGTGGGACCGCTACAATTACTGGCGCGATTAACGATTATTTTTTAGGCGCTGCGTGCGCAAAAACTCTTGGGACGGTAGTAGCCGAGTCTGCAGGGTTGGTGACGGGTGATCAAGTGCATGACGCTGTTGAATTGAGACAGCTCTTAAGTAAGAAGGTTGATGACAAGGCGGCATACGATTATGGAGCTGGCGTGGGGCAATCGTACGCCCTAAACACTTTACGATATCCAAGCACCAAATGTATGGCGGAATTGCTAGCGGACTCCCATGTGGACCTCGACGCTGACATCGCCGCCAACACCGCAGCCATCGCCGCGCAAGAAGACGCTATCGCGGATAACACGTCCAAAGTGGGTATATCAACCGATCAAGCAGCAGCCATCGTGTTGAACACGGCCAAAAATAGCATCTCACAATCGCAAACAGACGCTATCATAGCCAACACCGCAGCCATCGCGCTGAACACGGACAAAGTGGGTATATCAACCGATCAAGCAGCAGCCATCGTGTTGAACACGGCCAAAAATAGCATCTCACAATCGCAAACAGACGCTATCATAGCCAACACCGCAGCCATCGCGCTGAACACGGACAAAGTGGGTATATCAACCGATCAAGCAGCAGCCATCGTGTTGAACACGGCCAAAAATAGCATCTCACAATCGCAAACAGACGCTATCATAGCCAACACCGCAGCCATCGTGTTGAACACGGACAAAGTGGGTATATCAACCGATCAAGCAGCAGCCATCGTGTTGAACACGGCCAAAAATAGCATCTCACAAACGCAAACAGACGCTATCATAGCCAACACCGCAGCCATCGCGCTGAACACGGACAAAGTGGGTATATCAACCGATCAAGCAGCAGCCATCGTGTTGAACACGGCCAAAAATAGCATCTCACAAACGCAAACAGACGCTATCATAGCTAACACGGCTGACATCGCCACCAACGCCACAGCCATCGCGCTGAACACGGACAAAAATAGCATCACACAAACGCAAACAGACGCTATCATAGCTAACACGGCCGACATCGCCGCTCTGGGAAATGCCTCTACAAAGAACATTACGGCTGGCTTCATTATTGCGGATGATGATGTAACCACAGCGTTATACGTCGCAGATAACTTCCAAGAGATACATAACGATGTCAGCAACACGGAGCTAGGCTACCTCAACGGCGTTACCAGCGCCATCCAGACGCAGCTTGCTGGCAAGCAAGCGATACATAACGATGTCAGCAACGCGGAGCTAGGCTACCTCAACGGCGTTACCAGCGCCATCCAGACGCAGCTTGCTGGCAAGCAAGCGATACATAACGATGTCAGCAACACGGAGCTAGGCTACCTCAACGGCGTTACCAGCGCCATCCAGACGCAGTTTACTGGCAAAGAACCCCTCCTAACGACTGCCGCGAATCTTAATGTCCGAACTGTGACTGCAAATCAGTTTTTTCATACGGTGACTGATGGTCATCCGGGTGGATATGGCTTTTACAGATTCGAAGGAACCACAAACACCACCGACATGAATCAAAGCGACGGCACCGCTGAGTGTGTGCCTTGGACCGTGAAATACGAAGATAGCACGACATTTTCGTTTGATGGTACCAACAGCAAACGAATTCAGGTTGCCGCCACTGGATTCTACGAGGTGTCATTTACTATTCTTATGACAACCACACAGCCGCGACCAGGCAACACAGTAAGACTGCATGTCGGAAATGACGCTGGAACCACTGCTACCCCTTACGTTGCTATGGGGTATATTAGGGCTGCCGAAAACCACAACGAGGCAAGTTGGAACTTGCCCACGACGCTGCTTTATCTCACCGAAGACGACTGGATCTGTGTATATGGCAAATACGAGGGTCGCGGTAATACAGGCGGTGTATTCCTGTTATATGACACTGCTAATATCTCGACCTTGCTAATTAAGCGAGTTTCGTAAATTCGTTTTAATAACTTTTGTCTAACAGTGGGTAAAGCCAGGACACGATGCCAGACCCGAACAAGCAAGCTGGAAAGTTTTCCACGACAGATCCTAAGACCGCTAAGGTGCGTAAGAACGAGAAGTTCAGCGGTTCCCAGGGCAAGTACTCTAGAGAGTTCCTATGCACTGTTAAGAAGAACGGCCTCACTAACGACGAGCTAGGCAGTGCCAGGTTCAAGTTTCAGGCCGACGGCTCAGGGCAGTGGACGAAACGGGCGACGGCGAACGGCGGCGGCTCGTTCCCAGGGAAGAGTGAGATGTACAAGGGAGGGATGTCGAAGGGGTCGGGGTCGCGCGTCAAGATAGCGCAGAACATTAGGCGTAGTTGATTGGGTGGAATGCTTTGATCTTCTTGCGATCAGCGTTTCGCATCTTGAACTCGCCCATGATGGGAGGGCGCTTGTTTTGATTGGGTTGGGTGGCGTGCTTAACCATCATAGCGTCCTTGGAGCCAAAGTAGGGGTAGAGGCCAGGCTGCTTGCCGTGAACGATGGAGTCGACCGCGGCATCCACGGCGGAGGACATAGTATTCTCTGCCTGGAACATGCCCTGGGTCTCCTTTTGATAAACTTCTAACGCCTTCATCAGCTGCTTGCACTCTAGCGCGAGCATGTAAATTCCCTCCTTCCCGCTCGGAGGTTGCTGCTGTTGGGAAATTCCTAACGTCTTGCCGTAAATCTTGCTAGTAGTGTCAATAGCTTGCTGGGCACTCTTAGGATCCATCTCTAGCTTTGCTTTCTCGTAATCCAACTTATCCTTCGAGTAAAACTTTGACAGCGCGGCATAGTCCGAGCTCCGGAAAAAGAACCGACAGGCCGCCACATTAATAATAGGCACGAGGCCGCTTGATTTGGCTCCTTGACCAGCGACGCCCTCGCCCTGACCAATCACGTTGCCCTTGTCGTTCGCGTCGGACAGTTCCTCCGCGTACTGCTTCGCGCCGATGGCGCGATTGTTGCCGAACGGATTGCTGCCAGCCGAGCGGTGATGGTAATCGATCTGTATGCGCTGTCCCGGGTCCGGACCAGATCCGCGCCGTCCAAAGGTCAAACCAAGATTCGCCATGGGCTGCTCGCACGAGCCGCGTCCCATTGGACCGGTGGGCGCCGTCTGGTTGGGCCCACCGGGCGGAGGATCGTCAAAAGTCTGAGCTGTTCCAGCTTCGTCAGCACCAGCCTGCGCGTCGTTGGCGCCTTCGTCAGTACCGGTCCCAGACGTCATCGCAGTGGCTACGGCTCCTCCAGCAGCCCTGACTCCGTCCATGATACCGGTCCCTACAGCGCCAGCGCCACTGGCTACTGCGCTAGCTCCAGAGTGAACCGCGCCACCAAGAGCGCTAGCTGCACCACCAAGTGCGCTAGCTCCAGCGCCGATGCCGCTATGAACGCCTTGTTTCAAATCCATTGCTCTTTGAGAGTCGCGATTAAGCTGACCAACAAAGCTGGGCTTCCTCATCTTCTGCCCAATGCCAGGCTTCTGATTGTACTCGCGTAACTCCTTCTGTCCAATATGATGGGCCAGCCCCGCAGCTGCCACGCCGCCCACCGCCCCGGCGGCGCCGGCCACCATACCGCCTCCGAGACCTTGAGTTATTCCCGCCTGAACCTGGCGACCAAGATGAGCTGGAGTCGCAGGTATTTGAAATCCACCCCCACCCTGCTGCTGCTGCTGCTGCCCAGGCGTTGCTGGTGCTTGTTCAGGCGTTGCTGGTGCTTGTCCAGGCGTTGCTGGTGCTTGTCCAGGATCTTGTGGTTGTCCAGGATCTTGTGGTTGTGCTGCCTCCAGGGCCGCCGCTCGCCGATCCCCTTGCGCCATCCGGCGCCCAGTACGCGGACCTGGTGCGGCTGGCGCTGCTTGCGTAGCTTCGTCATAGGATGGCGGCGGCTGCGACACCGAGTCGTCGTCGGATGACGACTGTACCAGGGGCGGCACCGAGTCGTCGTCGGTGCTGGCGCTGGCGCTGGCGCTGGCGGCTGGCTGCGGCGATTCTGAATGCATTAACGTAGGGGCTGCCCGCCGCGCAGATACGGACGCACGTCTGTCCCCGGCGTCTAACCCTTCTGGATCTTTCAGCGGCGGACGCGCGTGCGCGGCCGGCAACAGCGCTTCGTAGTACTGCGAGTTCGGCATCGGCTGCATGCCCGTCGTGTCAGCATTGGCATGCATACTCACACGCGACGGCGACTCCCCCGCCGCCTCCGCCTGTAGAGCGTCGACTTTCTGTCCCATATTAAACAATTGACGCGCTATGCCCATTCGTTCCCTGCTCGCAGGTGTTGGCGGGACCCCAGGCGTGCCTGTAACTCCTGGTACAGGCGTGCCACCCAAAGTTTGTGACGCGGCGGCAAACGCCGCCGCCGCTGCCTGCGCCTCAGCTTCCTGAGCGAGCAGTGTCGCTGTCTGCACCGCTAGCTGCGCCGCCGCCGCCGCCTCCGCCGCATTCACCGCCGTCGCCGCCGCCGCCGCCGCTGCAGCCGCATCAGCTGCCTGAGTGCGCAGTGTCTCAAGTTGATTATAAGGTTCTTTTAATTGCGCAACGGTACTTGCAGCTCCAGTGATGATCGGAGGCTTCTTTGGCGGTGATTTCATAGTAGGCATGAAGGAATCGGGCAGTCCCTCTTCACCGTGCGCAGGACCAGGCATCTCACCCGCGGGCTTGCCTGCGCCGCCACCCGCTTTGAGATCCGCGCGTTCTGAAGAGTCTGCGTAAATCAGCT
>Ga0209402_10002532_pt1 | contig 18052 bp, 26 predicted proteins | sample ArcticOcean_MG_C_3_FD_187437 | JGI IMG/M metagenome (GOLD analysis project Ga0209402, IMG submission 187437) | Marine microbial communities from western Arctic Ocean - ArcticOcean_MG_CB8_126 (SPAdes) (version 2) | ecosystem: Environmental > Aquatic > Marine > Oceanic | place: Arctic Ocean... | reverse complement strand
AAAGAGAAAAGGAAGAATATTTAAAAATTCTTGAAGAATACGAGAAAAACCAGAAGTTAATCACAGGACCGGTCGAAGACTTATTAGCATTTGAAAAAGAGAAAAGGCGGGAATATAACCAAAGGCCAGAAGTGAAGGAGAAACAGCGGGAATATAACCAAAGGCCAGAAGTGAAGGAGAAACAGCGGGAATACCATCTTGAATATTACCAACGGCCAGAAGTGAAGGAGAAACAGCGGGAATACCATCTTGAATATTACCAACGGCCAGGGGTGAGGGAGAAACATCGGGAATACGATCGGGAATATTTACAACGGCCAGGGGTGAGGGAGAGAAAGCGGGAATACGACCGGGAATATTCACAACGGCCAGAGGTGAAGGAGAGAAGGCGGGAGAGCCAGAGGAAATATTTACAACGGCCAGGGGTGAGGGAGAAACATCGGGAGAAAAATCGGGAATATAACCAAAGGCCAGAAGTGAAGGAGAAACAGCGGGAATATAACCAAAGGCCAGAAGTGAAGGAGAGAAAGCGGGAATATAACCAAAGGCCAGAAGTGAAGGAGAAACAGCGGGAATATTTACAGCGGCCAGAGGTGAAGGAGAGAAAGCGGGAATATTACCAAAAGAATAAAAAGGAGATCCAGAAAAAAAGAAAGCAGAAGAATAAAGAGGCTAAAAAATAATGGTCAGTAAAGAGGTTATCGAAAATATAGGATTTACTCTATACCTTACAGTCTGGATACTCGCCATCTTGGTTTATAAAATAGGTGCTAATTAATCTAATGGATGAAATGGATATGACCATTGAGGAGCTTTTGAAAAAATACCGCGATGGTACACTTTTAAAAGCTGAAAAAGAAGCTGAAAAAGCTGCTTCTCTTGTCGCTTCCAAACTTAGGAAAAAACTTTATGATGCAAAATATTATCAGGAGAATAAAAATAAATTGAAATCATACCAGAAAAATTATCACTTATTAAACAAAGCGGCTAAAAAATCATATGACGCCGAGAGAAAAAAGAAAGATTAAATCTCTTTTAGAAAAACACTAAGAATCCCAAAACCCCACCGGCTATAACTGCTGCCAGGCTTGAAATTAAAAGAACTGAGTTTGTAGCCCCAGACCCTAGAGCCTGTAAAGCCGATTTAGTTAACTCGTTTTGAATAGTCCTATTAGCAACCGAGAACCCTCCGGAGTCAACCAGACGCGAAACCAAGAGCCTTAAATTTATTATATATGATTTTCTGCCCGTTTCGTTTTGTATCTCAGAAGATACCGACTTCGGAATTATTCCCACCATTTCGCCCATATCGTCACCAGTTAAATTATAGCTTTCACTTTCTCCCGTTTTATATCCTGCCGGCTGGGAAAACAAACGCGTCTCAAGTTCATTTTTAAAAGCTGCTTTATCTGGCTGGTAACTAATCCCGAAAGGACGCCCGCCTAGTAGGCTTATAGTATCATTTTCCAACGCTACCCATTCACCCGACTTAAAAATTTCATAAATCCCGGACTCGGTTTTTCTCATTGGGTGTAAAAAATACCCTGAACTTGCAGAATAAAAAAGACACGTGCCATTATTTAACATCTGTGCAAGGCTAAAACAAACCCCTCCCAAGCTTTTTAACCCGATAGCATAGGTTAAAAGTGGGAGCAGAACAACCCCCAAAAATAACCCTATAACTAAAACGCTAAAATTTAAAATGATGCCCATAGCGTCACCTCCGTTATGTATTCCCCGGCTGCGGGATTCGTAACGAGTTTGCAAAGGTAGAGTATTCCTATACCAGCCCCGAACGAAATTAATACGCTGCCCGTGGTCTTTATTAGGTCTATATTAGAGTATCCGGTTTGGCTCAATTTTACATATCTCCTAAGTAGTTCTGGCAAACTCGACTCCCCCGAAGCCATCAGCAGACTCTCACAGGCTGATAAATCCACTAAACCTGGATTTTTACTTATCATGACGTGAGCACAAACTCCTTGTATTTCTCGATCTTCGTCTGGTTGATCCGGTGCTTTTTCTTCCTCTTCTACTGCTTCAATCTCTTTTTTTCCCCTTTTACCTGTGGGGTCGCCTTTTCTATTTTCGTTCGTCGTGTCGTTTTCTATAACTCGTTTAAACAAGTGAAAATTTTTACCAGATGAGACATGTGCTTTTATTTTCTCAGAATATGCTAACAGAACTGGAGAAAATACAAAACTAAATTTCTGATCACAAATAGAGACTGGATACTGTTTTATCCCTATGTTTAAAAATGGGTTTTTTATCCCGTACGAATCTGAATAGTAATTTTTATTCTTTCCTAGTTTAACCTCCTCGGCTAGTAGTTCATTGTTAAACTTACTAGAAACTAAATTTAAGCCTCCTCCTTTGCTCATAAATATTATTCTTTTTAAATTCTTCGCTGCCATATCAAAATATATTAGCGCCAATTTAAACCGCAATGGTTGCGGGATATATTGACCCATCACCGAAAACCCAACAAGGCCAAACACACCTAAAACAATCCCAAAGGTAAATAAAATTAATATCATCTAAACAACCCCTTTCTCTTCATCTTCTCTTTCTCAGCCGGTGCTCTTACTTCGGAAACGCTGAAAGTCTTACTTACATTCTCAAGCAAGAAGCCATCACGGCTTCGGTAATGACGGGCGATTATATTTAGTAGGACTGTACTAACTTGGATCTTTTCGGCATCTGTTAACGGTGCAAGATATCCCGAAGCGTCCTCATTGTTAGTACAAAACGCCCGAAAATCCCCTACCCATGCACTAGAAGACGGCGGAAGACTTGCCAGAAATAAAAGTTCTATTATCCTACTGCTAAACTTCATTTCTACAAGGTCCCCTCGTTCCTTGTAGTATGATAGCACAAAGTCCTTCGATAACATCCCTCTTAATGCTGCTTGTGAATGTTCCGGAATGCCGGAAGTAATTAATTTATCAAAGAAGTCGGGCTGTTCTCTGAAATCTAATAGATTGTTTTCGTCCATACTGGTATCGTATTCGTTCATTATTTCAGTTGAATTGATCTCGTTTTCTCTCATGGTATATATATAGGTTCGGCGGCTTTTGTCGTCGTCGAAATGCTTTTAAGATATGCATCTCGATCTCGTCGGGGTTTAATATCGGACACGCCCATCCCTTTACTAAACGTTATCATTTTTACATGCTCATCTTTCGACAGATTCGAATTTTCCTTAGTAGTCATCTTATGGTATACTTCTCCCTGTGCAATGCTTCTTATTTCTTTCTCTGTTTTCGCTCCGCTTTTGCCGGTTATCAGATCATCGAACCCATCTTTGAACTGTGCGAGAAACTTATCTTTAGTTTCTGCAAGATATTGATAGGCTTCGGTGTTTTCTGTGCTCGGAAATTTGAACGGTTGCCCGATTCTTTTACGTTTCGTTTTCCCATCCCCGAAGGACACAATCACTTTATAAGCTTGAACTGTGCCAGGATTTTCAGTACAAACTAAATTATAGTTTGCCAGCTCTCTAACTCGCTTTGTAAGGTGTGCCCAATTTGCCGAAGTGGTAATGGTCCATATCTGTTTAACCCTCTGCACTTGTACCATATGCCCAAGGGTCAAGGCTTCTTTACTCATATGCCTTGAAGCCTCAAGACCAAACACGTTAGCCTCGTCCAATATTAAAGCAGTCTTTCTTTTTGCTTCGCTCCATGCGTCTAAATAGGTGCTTGCCGACATATGACAATGTTTTTCAGGAATGCATTCTGTGCCCCAATAATTATTTAGAGCATAGTATAAAGCACAAGCGAGAGATGTTTTCCCACTTCCTAGAGAAGAATTAACTCCACTTATTACAACAAATCCTCCTGCCTTTCTGCGCTCAGTGTGATTAAATATCTCTTGAAAGAATTCGTGAGTTTCTAAAGCGTCAATTTGCATTTTTAAATAAAATCCTCTTCATTAACGCCCGGGACTTTCATAGTAATTGGGAGCTTATCATCTATAAATAGATTTAACTGCACGATTTCCATAAAACGTCTCGTTTCTCGAAACGACTTTAACATTACTGCAAAAGGGATACAGGTATTTTGATATTCTAGCTCCCGCTTCCCAGAATACCCTAAACTTTTCGAACTTGTCGGCAAGGCGTATTTTATCCGCTCAGGCAAATCAACCACTCGCCCAAGCCCGTAAAGCTCCCTTATATCTGTATTGCAATAGCTCACGACGTCGGGAATGTCAAGCGCTCCGAGGTGGATTTCTTCACCGTCCCAGAAATCTATTCCTATTGTGTTTTTTTTCTTAATCATTAGCGGCTCTAAAAATAGGAGCAGGGGAATCATTTTTTGCCTTAATGCTTCTGCGGCTGTGCTTATTGGTATAGGATTGGCCGAAGATCTTAAAGCAGATATATCGGACAGGATCTTATAAACGTTTCTTTCTAATTCAAAAAGTAACTGTATCCGGTCGATGTTTTTACGGTCGTAAATGCTACCTGTTAGACTTTGCGGCACTTCGTTTATGTCAAACGGTGACGCTATGGTTATTTCGTTATTGCTCATACTGTTTCACTTTATACACTAAAAAAAAGAAATTAAACGCATAGTAACAAACAAAGAAGAATAAAGCCGTACCAAAAACAGCCTTTAAGACCCCTGTACTTGCAATTCTAACCGGGAGAGCTGTTAAAACTATTAAACATACGCTTAAAATTCCACAACATAAAAAGCTCGCTATTGCCTCAGATGTTGGCGTTAATCCGTTTTTTTTTGTGGCTATTAACTGGCGATCGGAATTTAACCCGATTAATATTATTTCCCGCACAGCACTAGAAAGACTTTTAAAAGCTTTCTCTTTATTCTGGTAGTATTTTTCTATTTGCTCGAATTCTTCAGAACTAAACCGAATAGCTATTAATTTTGATGAGCTCATGGTGTGACGTTAACAAATGTTTTCATCTGTTAACATTGTTATACAAAGTCGATACTTAAATACTTCTCGTCTTTTATACTTTCCTGTTATGTTAAAAATTAACAATTTCCTTAACAATATAGGAAGTTATCAAAAAGCTGGTGCTAAAGCTCTTGGATTAGAGCCACAAGTCGAGCACAACTTTGAAATAGGCAGTGTATCAATGATGCAAGCAGTTCTCGGAATCGTGACTCTTGGGATTGGTATTTTGATCGGTGTTGTAGTGTTTAACGCTATTTCCACCGCGCTCCCCGCTCCGGCAGCAGGGACTCCTCTGTTAGTATTGTTTGACGCTGTTACAACTCAGTTCGCAGCAGCAATCACCATCGGTTTAGTCGTGCTAATAGTTAGCATGGCTGCTTTGGTGCTCAAAGTCATAAAAGACATCTAAACAAGAACAACAAAAAAAAGGAAAGTTTCCTTTTTTGTTTTTATTAATTTAGCGTTAGCTATAGGCTAAAAGTTAAATATTTACAAAACAAAGTAACCTTAATAATGATTAATAAGCCCTTCGCATTCATTTGTTTAATTGTGCTTATCTCCTCTTCTGTATTTATCTTAAATTATGCCCCGCAGCAAGGCGAACAGTCCGAGGTAATAGGTGAGATATGGGCACCGGTTGCAGGTGCTGCGACTATTTTAGACGGTTCTAATCTTGACGGTGTGCTATACTCTCGGAGTGTAAGAGTGGCAACAAATAAAACGGGGACTAATCACATACTGGCAGCCCCTAACATTCATTACGAATGGGATGCGGGCGCAGGTGTAATAACTACGCTGAACGTTGCAAACAATCCTTTGCTCAATCCTGCGGCTAGTGATTTTTCTATTGATTATGGTTACAATGTCCAAGGTCCAGAAAATGAATTAACAGGAACTTTAATTAATTTGGCATTTGGGAAACTGGGGATCGGTATTATGTTAATGGCCGCTGTGCTTATGGTATTTACTGGTTTAAAAGGAAGTCTATTATGATATCTGAAGGGTTCTTTATCCTCTTAATAGTTTTGGCAGTAACGTCGGCCTATGCTACATTTTTGTACAATATACCATCATACATAGGCGGACCATTTAGCGCTATTCTTTTTGCATTAGTTGCACTTTATTCCGATGCGGTTTATTCTAATATAGGGGTTGCCGGAACTGTTTTTAATTATGCACCTGTTAAAATCTTTGCTGCTGTTTGCTGTGTGATAATGGTCTTCGGTGTGTTGTTGGATATTATGACGACAAACCCATTTAAAACCGGAGAGGGTCCATAATGGTAAAACAAAAATACGAAGAAATTGTGTCTATTCAAACCGGGGCTGTCCCTGAACAGGGAAGCCAAGCTGGTTATTATTATTACGACGCCAGACCAAACACTCCAAAAAAATTACTATTTAAAAAAACATCCGCTGCCGAAGCTTATAATATTGGAACTACTCAAAATATCCCGACTGTAAAAGCTTTCTGGGGAGCGGGGGCCAGAAAAGGCGAATACATAACCGATAAAAGTGGAAATCGAAAATATATCCCGCTAGGGTCTGGACGACACGTTCAAAAGAATATTCAGAAAAGAAAAACCCCCCCTCTACCTTATAACGTAGATAAACGTGCGGCAATAATGGAACAACTTACTCCAGAACAACGAGCAGGAGTTTCACTAGGCACGTTATCTTTAACCAAACGAACAAACCGCAATCTGTGGGATCTTAAAGAAACTGCAAAAAAATTAGCCCAACGCCAAAACGAGAAGAATTTAATGCTGGAATTTGGCGAAGGTGGTGGACGGTTCGCACCTTCAATCTGGGGGTCTGAACGAATCTCACCGAATGAGGTCCATCAATCATTAGAATACGACCCACGGAGTGCATTTGCTCAAGATTATGGTAAATATGTCCGCAGCGACCCGACAGACTTCAAGCAGGAATACGGTACGGGCTATAATCAACCGTATTGGGCTCAAGACAAGTCTGCACGAATTCAATACGAAGCCGACCAAGTTTTTCCGGCACAATCTCCTTTCTGGAAGAAAATGTGGGACGACTGGACGGGGCTTAAAATGCAGACTGAAGGCCAGGGGGTACTTCATCCATTACCTAAAACTATTCTCGGTTCTCTTCCGTGGGACAATATACAAGAAAATCTTAATTATCTGAGTGGCGCAGGTCATGCAGTTATAGACCCCATAAACCCTGCTTATAATTGGGCCGATAAACATCGCCCCGGCCTCGTTCCAGATTATTCAAACCCAGCACAGGGGGGAGATTCCATACATGGTCCATTTGGTTATCTCGATGCCATCAATAAACAACGTGGCGGGGGCGAAGTGGATATGTTTAATCATTATAAGACGCGCGAGCGGCAATTCTTAGAGGGGTCAAAAAGATTACTGAATATTTTTGACCCTGCGAACCTAAACTTTTTTATTCAAGCGGGGCAATTACCTGCAGAAATTTTAAGAGGAGGGTTAAGCCCGGGAGCTTATGCCGAGTCACAAGCCGAAAAATGGGCTATAGCAGATGCCAAACGCCGACCCGATAGCATTCAAACGAGGGCCATAAATGAGTATGGAGACTATGCACCCACAGGGGAAGTATCTGTAAATTGGCCGAACGAGTTCGAAACATACCCTAGAATAGATAGGCGAGGTTATGCCGAAGCTGTGGGAGCAGCATTAGCTGCGACAGTGGCAGCAATACCCAGTCAACTCGGAGAAGCTCACAGTAAAGACCCTGATTTATTTTGGGCACAAGCTGGGGGAGACTTGTTATCGTTACCATTGTCATATTATACACTCGGAAAATTTGGCGGCCGTGGACGGGCTCTTAGTAGTGTTATAGGGGGTGTAACCGAACCCGTGGAAACTGCAGCAGAGTTAATAATACGTTCAAGATATCCCAACTATAAAGGTCCTGTAGGGCTTGAAGAACTTGCTCTTCATTCGGCAATGAAAGCCGGGGACCTGGGATTAAGAGGCGCCGAAGCGGCAGCTCTTACCCTTGATGACTTTGCACTTCGTCATTTTAATAAGGTGATAATCGACCCTGCAAAACGTTATAAGGTAGATGTGGCCATCGATGGGGGATCTGGCCCGGGCACTATCCTCGGAGGCTTTCATCTGCCCACCAATGTGCCCTTGGGCGATCTGACGACAAAACCTACATATCTGGCCGAGCTGTTTTATGCTCAGGGTGGTCAGACACCTGGTAGTAGACGTGGAACTGCTTTATTTCCGGGCGCTAATATCGATATACAGGGATATACAACCCACCCAGATCCATCTTCTTATTTAACAATAGCAAACTCGAATCCCATTGATACCATAGGGGGAAGACTTGGCACTTTTGACCGCATAACCCCAGAATTTTCACGATATTACCCCGATGCCCGATTGGGTCTTTTCGACGAGATAGATACCGGAATGGTGCAAAGCCGGACGAGGCAACTTTCGCCCGGTGCTACTATCTCTGATGCCACATATTTAGACATGGGGCCGTGGATTTCAACCGGTCAACACCGGGAAATGACATGGGACGAGCCCGGAACTGTACGAAATATGTGGGGTAAGGAGTCTGAATATGATTTCGATGACTTCACAGACGCACAAATTGAAAGAATGAACCGAGGAGCAGAGGCAATAAAAGCGTTTGAAAAACGAAGAGCAAAAGCGCTAACCGAGGGGAGATATGCCGAAGGGATATATCCGTTCGATGCCTACACAGATTCCGAAGGAAATACGGATGCTGCGACCGCTCAGGATATATATTTAGGGGCTGGTGCAGGTGCCTTTGCGGCAAAATTAACAAGCGAGCAGAAATCTGTTTTAGTTGCTGAACTTAAACATTTTGCCCGGGAAAATGCGGAAATGTCGCCAGACGTAATAAATTCTAAAATGTACCGGGGGACAAAAATGGAATCGGATTTGATGCAGGAGCCCACGGTTTTAACTCCTCGTGAATTTTTAGAACTGGAAATTGCCCAGCGAAACAAGTTACAAAACCCATTTGATTATCCTCTTGCCCCTGGTGAAATTGGTTTAGATTTCAGTACCCAAAATCAACTTATGAGTATGCAGGATGAGGGGCTCTCCTTTGATTTACTTGAAAGTGACTCGCTCCTACAGCAGCCAATACTAACCCCGTTGCAGGAATCTATATTAGGTGAGGAAAGTAAATTAGCATCTGATGATGTTTTATCATTTTCTCAAGAATATGATTTAACGCAAGACGAAGCCCTACAACTTAAATTAAGAGCTAGATCAAAATTAAAAAGTCGATTTAAAGCAGACTTTAAACGACGAAAAGGGGCAATTAAAAAAATCCGATCCGCACGAAACCGATTAGAACAGACTCGGAGAAAATTTATTATGGATCTATTTAAAAACGAAATCGCAATACCTAACGTTTTAATCCCGTCTGTAAATATTCCCCAAGTCCACATTCCAGCGGTTAGAGTGCCCCAGGTTCACATTCCAGCGGTTAGAGTGCCTCGGGTTCACATTCCAACGGTAAATGTGCCTCAAGTGCACGTTCCGGCGGTTAGAGTGCCTAAAGTGCACGTTCCAGAAGTTACAGGGATAGCGGTAAATGTGCCTAGTGTAAATATCCCCAAAGTAGAGGTATATAAATAATGCCAGGTCAACACATAATTAAATTTTTCATTTATTTAGCGGCTGTTAGCTGTTTTTATATCGTTTGGAGTCCTGTTATGAATCTTTTATCTACATCTGTCGATTGCGGTGGTCTTACTGACTGTAGCAATATGTTAGGTTATTTAAATACGCTGCAACCCTTCTTTTTATTTATCGCTCTGGTCCTAGGGGTTATCTGGCTACTTGTAAAAGGTATAAATGCCTCCGATAGAGATGTACCACTATGAAACTATTAAATGCAATGGTCGCCGTTGGGCTCATTATAACAAGTTTATTCTTGCTTCTTATTGTGGGGGGTCCTTTATTTTCAGGAATCGAGCCCGCATTAATTTTAGCCAATCCCACTGGAGCACCTGCAGGAAGAACTGTAGACCTTGTCGGGATGATCACAAAAGTTAATTTCGTTATATTTCGGGTTGTCCCGTTGGTTATGTTGGCTGCTGGGATCTATATGGTTATAATGGGGATATTCTGGGAAGAGTATCAAACCTACGAATACCAGTAAAAGTTATTAACTTACTCAGCTTAGTCAAACTTATGGCAGCTAAAAAACAAAAGAAACAGAAGTATACAAGTGCAGAACTTGACGCACAAGTAAAAGCGATGAAAGCAGCCGGGGGACATGTCACAAAAACACAGCTAAAACTTTTCTATAAGGCAGGGGGATTTAAAACGGCTGATAAAGGCAAAAATATTATGGTAGCTAAACCAAAGAGAAAGGCACCAGCCAAAAAGAGAAAGGCACCAGCCAGAAAGGCACCAAAGAGAAAGGCACCAGCCAGAAAGCGAAGGAGATATTAAACAATAATGATATTAAAAAATAAAATACAAACAGCACTAAGTAACTACTACGATAAGAATATAGAACCAAAAATATTATCTCAAATGACTACTGAGCAAAAAGCTGAATGGAGTTAAATTTATTAGCTCAGCGAGCTAACAGATATTAAAGGAGGTGAAACAATGGTAAAAAAAGGTAGGCGAAAACCACCAAAAAGAAAAGGAAGTATGGCAGCTATACGAGTAAAAGCCCACGTACGAAGCGGGCGAAAAGTAAAAGCACATACAAGACGGTGCGCACGTTAAACGCACCAACGAGCCTAAGCGGTTGAAATGGGTTAAATTTAAATCATTAGAAGTATTTAACTATTAATATGATTGACACGAAAACAGAAATTTTAGAGGAATTAGCCGCAGCAATGCTAAAATATGATATTAAACCTGATGATCTAATTAATGAGCTTGTGGAGGTTCGAAAGATCCCTTTGTCAAGGCGTGCGGCTCTAGGGTTGGGACTCGGTGCGGCTGCTTTAAGTTTTGGGGCTGGAAGTGCATTAGCCGGATCCGTTGCAACCGGAACCGTTGCAAGTGCAGAAGGTCAATTTGCAAAATTAAGCGGGACGGACGGGACCGAAATACAAGATATGTCTCAGAATTATTTAGATTTATCGAATAAAGGCTTTTTCAAATTGCCGGAGCACCTCGGACCTTCTGCCCCCGGTAGTATTGTAGCAGGTTCGCTTTATTGGGATACCTCTGTATAATAGCCTATGACCCAAATAGCCAGTTTGAAATTCACGAAAGACGGCATCGCAATGATTGACGTCCCAGTTTGGGAGCATGGAACTGCCACAACAGCAACGCAATACGAATTGCTCGGCTTTTATGATGGAATTGAACCCGACGTGGGTTTTATAGCTTTTGGAACTTCAGGAGGACCAGAGGCCACAATAGAAGAGCTAAAAGTTGAACATAGCATTTTAGGGACTCTATGTCCCTTAAGTGCGTTGGCTCCAGCCTGTCCGATTTATACAGCTATCGATTCGTTCAGCACCTCACCGGGGAATTTCGTAGCTGGGAATTTCACTAATCTTTATGGGAGTCCGTCCTCTAACTTTGTACAGGTGGGTTCGCCGGTTGCGACCTGTGGGGAAAGTGGGCAGTCGCTACGACACGAAACCACTACGGCTTCAACAGTTTTCAGCAATGCTACATATTGGACTGCTGCACCTGGAAAAAATATCGAACTATTCGCAAACTTCACCGGAACATCAAAATTGTACAATATAATAATCATTTATTTTGGAGCTACCAGTTTTTCTAATACTTACAGAGCTATGTTTGACTGGGGCAATAGTACGTGCTACTTACAAAACGGCGGAAGCACTTTAACAAGTGCAGCAATTACTAGCAGACCGACAGGCCAATTTTGCAACCTAGTAGTTGACTATCGAAATTCAGATCCGGCCCTTATCCAAATGGACTTACTAGATGATGTTGGCGGTACTTCTTTAATAGGTGGACCACTTACGAGTACAAACACAAGTCACACAGGTGATAGAGTTGGAATGTATGTTAAATCTCGGTCAGGAGATCCGATTTATGTAAACGCATTGAGGAGCCTTTAACTTGAATTCAAAAAGGCTATCCCTAATATTAATCGTTCTTTTGATATTTACAAGTGTAGCAATGGCAAGCACTTGGCAGATTACCACCGGAACCCAATTTATAACAAGCAACGGTTTAGAAGTAGAATTTTTAAGCGATGCGGGACCGAGTGAAATTGATTCTAATTATCCAATATTTACAAGCAACTCAATAGAATTCTATAATACTACTTTTAATTCCACGGCAACCGGCCCAGTGGGTAGCATTGGAGTTTATCACGATCAAATAAATGCGACTTCTACAGGCTGGATAAATGTTACTCCCGCACTATCAACCGGCAGCCTCGTATCTATAGAAACAACAGCTCAGACAGCCCCATTTTCACCGTTTCTTTTCTCTGGTCTTGGATTACGGGGCCTAAATGTTAACCAACAAATAAATATCGATGATGACGAAATGGATTTTAGTTATTCTAGTGTCCTTCCGGGGTCTACTTTGGAAGTAGATGTTTTTTCCGGGAGTGGTGCGGGATTGGGTCCGGTTATAAACACGACGTTAGGGGCTATTGATATCCATACTGGAATCGGACTTACTGTCGGAATGACTAACAGCACAGGCACGTTAAAATTTGACGACTTGCCAAATACCAACGGGGTTACTAGGGAACTTCGACTTTCTGAAATGGGCTGGCTAACAATCAGAAGCGAAGAAGAACCGCATCCAGTGATTCTAACCGGGGTAGAGGTTATTTTTTATGAAGAGTTATCCCTAGGGGACGATTCAACCCCTATAATTATAAATAAAGTATCTGATGCTGCTGGGAGAATAAATTTTACAGGGATTCCAGGGTATGCCACAAGAGAGTTTTTAATCCAAGTTAGACAAAATGATGCACCTGGATATTTTCCAAGAGTCGTGTTAATTCCGAGTTTATTAGAACAGAGCACTATCTATTTAGTCCCAACAAATGCGGCTCGTGGAACTGTATCAACAACTATTCAAATAAGCGACCAAACCGGCAGCTATAGCGGTGAGGCTGACGATGTGACTATTTACGTTTCAAAGGCCATTCGCAAACATGATTTCGATGCAAATGTAACGGCGGACAACCCTTACCGGTGGGAAATTGTCACATCTGAGCGAGTAAACAATGCCCTCAACCTAAATCAAACGTATATAAACTCTGATCGATATAAAGTCAGGATTAACAACGCAGCTGGAGACAGTAGGGAGCTTGGTGCCTGGGTCGCTGACGAAAACGGGGGTTTACAATTTCTTTCTGTGTCTTTGTTCGACATAACTAGTCCAGACTGGAAAGAGGAACTATATCAAGCTAATGCAAGTTTTACTTCCAACGATGCAATTATGTTCGGTTTTAAAGATACTGGACCAACTCAAGACCCAGTTATGCCGGGGTCTAGTAACTTAGTTTTAAATGTAACCTCATTGCATAATAGCACCCATCCGGTTATTTTCTCAGGTACTGCCTGCCCGGTTCAATGCGGAGAGTATATTGTAAACACAACGGGCACAATGTCGGCTTTAGATTTAGCACAGGGTCCTTTTTTGGTTTCGTGGTCAGCTTTTAAAGATGGTGTTTTTGTCGGTGGGACTTTTGTAGTGGGTCCGAATACTTTAACAGACGGACCGCCAGTTTCTCAAGCAACTAAAAATATTTTCGTGATGGGGATATTAATAATTTTGGGCGGTACTGTAGCAGCTTTAAAAAATTCCGGTTTGGCTATATTGAGTATAACCGCTGCAAGTACTTTGTTTATGATAACTGGCTTATTAGATCCGTTAGTAGGTACCCCAGTATTGCTTATGGGGCTTGTCATCGGGGTCATGCAGCTTTATAAAGGTCGAGGTCAATAAATATGACTGAATGGAAAAACATCACTGTGGCCATAATGATACTGACCCTTTGCTTAAATTCTTCTTTTATTTTGCTCGATGCTTCTGGGTTTACTGAATTAATAGGCGTTAATATTGGACTAGATCAAAATATTTTTGCTAAATTTGCAGAAAATGCACAATCCACAACTACCACGCCCAATAATTTAGGATTTTCAGAAATGGCAACTATTCGATTAGCTCAAACTATATCGGGAATGTTTAATCTAGGGTTTGCTTTGCCGAATGTACTTATTTCTTTAGGCGTACCCAAAGGCATAACTTATTTTTTGACTGCTCCCATTTATGCGTGTTTTGTAATATCACTGGTCTATTATGTGACCGGGAGAGGGACCTAAGCAATGGTTTCGTGTGATGTGTTAAACGGGGAATATCAAAACGCTTTTTTAGATGATAGCACATTCGATATATTATCTGGTTTGTACTGTCCGTTTTATGATAGTATGGGGTCAACAAATGCGGCAGCAGTAGTAATAATCTTCGGGCTGGCTGCCTACGTTGGGCTTGTAAATAGAAATATATCCGTATTGGCTATCTATTTGGTGTTATCTATGAGTTCACTTTTCTATTTGGTGGTCTGGGCTCCGTTCTCAATTCTGTTATTCCTCGCAGTTTCTGGCAGTCTAGGGTTTGGGTTGTTTCTATTATATAAGCGCCTTGGATCAACACGGGATTAATGGCGTTAGTTTTCGAATGGGTTTTTTTAATATATCCTGGGGCTTTATTTGCCGGGATACTTTTACACGAGCCAGCCCATTTTTTAGCAGCAAAACTTATCCGGGCTCAAAATGTTAAAATGGGGCTAACTAAAAACGGAAATGTGGGAAGCGTCAAATATAATTTAAGATTTGGGGAACGGTTCCAGGGGTTGAAAATTAGATTTGTAGGACTTGCGCCAATTATCACAGCATCCATAATAATATTTCTTAATTATTCGAGTGTTAATAAATTAGAATTTTATTTATTAGGTTCCGGCTTTATTGTTTTTACATCGTGGAGCGATTTAAGTATAAATAACGCTAAGGGCAGAGGGTCAACGGCAAAAATTTTATATCATAAAGTCCCTAAAACGGTTCGGCTAACATTGGCCGGTTTTTTTATATGGTTCGGTACTTCGTTCTTAGTGGTAAAAGCTGGTTCTATTGGGCTTTTTCCTTACGTTATTGAGATGACCGGTCAACTTTCAGCGTTGTTTATTGGGTACTACACGGCATATATGATTTTTAAATAATGTTCTGGCGGTCTTTGTTGGTTCGGTGGGTGTGTTGGTCCCTATATGGGGTCTTAATAGGTAATTCCGCACTTTATTCACTGCATATTATACATTATATTCTAATATTTACTTCCTAAAATCAAACATTTCGACTGGAAACAAAGGTTAATCAATAGATAGGGGTCTATTTGCCCCCCCTCTTATTTCCACTGGAGATCTTCTGCGAAGATTGATGAGTATTTTCACCTTCCACCAACTCATCCAAATCAACATCCAGCTTATCGAACTCCTCTAGTGCTGTTTGATACTGGTTTTTGTTTTCTCTAAAAGTTAAACCGTATCGTTTCACAATCCCTCCTTTAACTCAACAATTCTGCTTTGCGAATTTAATTGAATTTCAACTTTCGCCGGCTCTCCATACACACTAGATACGACATTCTCCAAACTGTACCGATTTCCAACATTCAACAAATCTAATCCCGATTTTCTCCAAACAACAAATTTAAACTTCCAATCATCTGACAAATCTAACATCACTCCTTTTTGGCTTCTAGAATCTGCCTCTTCATAATTCTCCACATCAACAACTTTCACTTTCACCTCACTCACCCACTTCCCATCATTTCCCATTTCACAAATCGACCTAATACTATCTTCCTCCATAAAGGGCGTATGATTATCCCGATCGGTTGCGGCTTGGTTCTTTAGTTCGGCGCCGTTTCTGAATATGTTTTGAACATTTTCCCCCAACTTCTGCATTTCCTTATCTGACTTCTCCCCCTGCATTTTCTTAACAATAGCCTTGTCAACTTCCGCTATCACATAATCTTTTATTTCTGCTTTTAATTCGTCTATCTGCGTGCTATCAACTGTTATATATATCCGTTTGTCTCCTGACATAGGGAAATTTACATTAGCTCTAGAGATATAAAAAGCTTTTTCTTCTCTGACCTCTTACTTTTATCGTCCTCAATAATCTTTGATTGGCTCCTGACAATCTCTAAGTGTTATATATTCTATGACCTGTCCGAGGGCACAGGTTCAATTATCTATTTTTTAACCTCCAGTGGAAGCAAAGGGGGGGCCCCTACAATTTCATTTTTCACAATTTCAATAAAATGATAATAAGGATCAGAAAATTTAAAAACGAGATTTCTAATAACCCCTTTTCATCTAGAAACGATTTAAATTTCATATAGCAAGTTTCACTCCTCATAATTTCTCCTCTGTTTAGGTAGTGACTTGGGGTCTATCCGGAGCAGCATACTCTCTAATTTAGAGCCCTCCGATACCCATTTTTTATGAATCGATAAGTTATAATAAAACTTATTTGCGTGTTGCTGTTCGTAGATTTTCTTATAGTCTTTATTTTCTTGGTACCATTTCGCAGCTAGTATTTTCTCACGTTCTTTAACTTCTGGGATTGCTTTTCGTTCCAGATTATACAATCTACCGTCATATACGTCGTTTTCTTTAATCGACTTTTGATATGATCTTTTTCTTCTATTGGCTGAGTCCATCCGCATATTTTCGAAAGCTTCTTTGTCTTCCTTAGTCCCGAACTCGGCCAATCTCTTACACTTTTGCCATTTTGTTTCAATTTCTTCAGTCATTATTTCATTTTCTCTTTTTCTGCTTCTGCTTGCTTTGTCCAAAATTTTCTTATTTCAATTTTCTTATTTTTCTTCAATTTCATTTTTTAGCCTCTTTATTCTTCTGCTTTCTTTTTTTCTGGATCTCCTTTTTATTCTTTTGGTAATATTCCCGCATTTGCTCCCGCCTTTTTTCTTTATTCTTTTGGTAATATTCCCGCTGTTCCTCCCGCTTTCTCTCCTTCACCTCTGGCCGCTGTAAATATTCCCGCTGTTTCTCCTTCACCTCTGGCCGTTGGTAATATTCAAGATGGTATTCCCGCTTTCGCTGCTTCACCTCTGGCCGTTGTGAATATTCCCGATACCATTTCCGCAGTTTTTCTTTATTCTTTTGGTAATATTCCAGATTGCATTCCCGCAGTTCCTCCCGCCTTTTCTCTTTTTCAAATGCTAATAAGTCTTCGACCGGTCCTGTGATTAACTTCTGGTTTTTCTCGTATTCTTCAAGAATTTTTAAATATTCTTCCTTTTCTCTTTTTCAAATGCTAATAAGTCTTCGACCGGTCCTGTGATTAACTTCTGGTTTTTCTCGTATTCTTCAAGAATTTTTAAATATTCTTCCTTTTCTCTTTTACTAACCATTATTTTTTAACCCATTCCTTTTTTTTATACTCTAACAACTTGCGATGTTTTAAAAGACGCTCCACATCTCCAATTTCCCCCTGCACTTTTTCTTTCAAAAATCCCACTAGTGACAAGGAAAATTCCATTTGATCGTATAAAAATTCAATATCTTTATGAGTGCGGTTTGCTTGTTTGGTTAAATATTCAATCTCTTGGTCTATAATATCCCTGCCCATCAGATCAACTATTATTTTGTCTCGATCCGTTTTCATCAGTTCCACCAAATGGAATTTCATTTAAGGCAATTTTTGAGCATTCCATATCAAGCACTTTCATCATGCACCAAATAAATTCTTCTTTAGTTTCTACCCCATCACCTTGTAAAATATCCTGGTTATAATTTTCTAGGAAAAAATGGAATTGTCGGACCTTCTCAACAAATCGAGTCAATACAGCAATTTCAGGGTTTAATTCGTCAAAATTACCGTACCAGTCTGAAATATTCCCTCCTTGGTTATCTTCAAAAAAGCATGTTTCAGGGATCATGTTCCATCGTGTTTTATTGATTAACTCTCTAATAGTCTTCCCTGATTCAATATTTTCCAATTCTTTTTCGTTAAAACGTTCTTTAATTTCTTTTGTCATTGTTTTTGTTTTTCCTGTTCGGTTTCTGCTCGTTTTATTACATTTTCTAAAAATGTATATGTAAATCTATCTTGTGTCATATTTATTAGGGATTTT
>Ga0209402_10002528_pt1 | contig 18080 bp, 21 predicted proteins | sample ArcticOcean_MG_C_3_FD_187437 | JGI IMG/M metagenome (GOLD analysis project Ga0209402, IMG submission 187437) | Marine microbial communities from western Arctic Ocean - ArcticOcean_MG_CB8_126 (SPAdes) (version 2) | ecosystem: Environmental > Aquatic > Marine > Oceanic | place: Arctic Ocean... | reverse complement strand
AATATAGATACACCTGTTTAGTTCTGCTGCAATAACACGAACATATTTTGCACGTTCTGAAACTTCAATACCTACAAGTTCTTCAACACCTAAGACGTAAGGATATAAAATATTGCAAGAATCATGAATTACCGGTCTTTCTAAATGAGGTATGTTTGTTATATAATTTCTTGACTCAGCCATTTTTTCTTCTCCACGATGAACGTAGCCAGGATCAGGATCTGCGTCTACAATGTAATCACCATCAATCTTTACAATAATTCTCATATGTCCAGAACCAGGATGTTGTGGACCAACATTGAGTGTCATTATTCGGTCATCTACATTTTCTACTTGTAGACCAGGAGGCATTTGCTTTGTTGGAATTACGTGTTCGGTCATTTTATCTTCCTTTATTCTTAAAGTCCTTTCTTAATGGAGGTAGATCAGCCCAGTCTTCAGGCAATAATAAACGCCGATTATCAGGATGGCCTTCAAAGTAAACTCCAAGCATTTCAAATATTTCACGTTCATGAAATTCAACACTGTAAAACATGTCTCTCAAACTAGGTAGTTTTGTAGAGTCATTTCCAGGATTAGGGTTTTCTTCACGTGGAACTCTAGTTGCAAGTGCTAAAACTTGTTTTGAATAAGTAGGATCTGTGTAAGAACCCAAGTGGTATATAACACCAATCTCTTTGTCTTCAGGAAAATCAACTCCAGTGACAGATTCTGCATGATCAAAAGGCGTGTTGTCTTTGATAAATTTAGCAACATCAGCAATTTTTTCTTTTTTAACATTTATTCTAGTTCTATTTTCTTTGATGTAACCAACTTCAACATCATCAGTAAATTGATTTGTAATTTGATCAATGTAAGATTTTTCAAATGCAGGTGCAGAAGGTTCAATTTTTTCGGGTGGTGTAGCTTTTGGTGGTGGTGTAGCTTTTGGTGGCGGTGTAGTTTCAGATGTACTCATAATTTTTTACCTATCTAGCCTTCATCCTTTTGATTTTTTCTTGCAACAACATGCATCCTTGAATCAAGGTCTCAGGTCTAGGAGGACAACCAGGAACGTATACATCTACTGGAAGAATTCCATCAATTCCAGGTAACACATTGTATGAATCAAAATACAGACCACCAGTAATTGCGCATGCACCCATGGCAATAACATATTTTGGTTCTGGCATTTGATCATAGACTAATCTTAGTCTTGGTGCCATTTTTCGTGTAATTGTTCCTTGTACTACGACAAGATCACACTGTCGTAATGATCCAAAAGCTTCGATGATACCGAATCTTTCTACGTCGTATCGAGGACTTGATGCTGCTCCAAACTCAACACTACAACATGCTGTTTCAATGTGTACAGGCCACAAAGACCACATTCTACCCCAGTTGATTGCCATTTCTAATGGTTTATCAACTGCTTTGAACAAAATGTCGCCAAGTTTTCCAACAAACACATTTGCGTTTTGTGGTGTTATGAGTTCTTTTAACAACTTAGTCCCTCACCTTGATAGTTGTAACTAGTATTTAGAATTACCATATGTCTTTCCTCTTTGATAGGTTTAGCGCAAATGCCATTGCAGCAAACATAATTCCTAAAAATGCAATAATTGGTAAAGTTGCAGTCCGTGGTAGGTCTAAAAGTGCGCTACCCCAAGCATACAAGAAAATTGCCATAACATCAAAGATGACAAACATCAAGACGTATGCATAATACTGCATCATGAAATGGGTACGACCAGCACCAGATGGAACTTGACCACATTCCATTGGAAGTGTTTTAACCGGATTTGGTTGTTTTTTGTTCTCTGGAGAGATCATTCTAGATATGATTAAAGCAGGAATCATGGCAGCACACGCAAAACCAAACATGAGTAATACATTACTGTATGATGCTACACTCTCGCCAACCAAGTTAAACCGACTCCCTTCGTTGAAAATATAAAGCTATAGAGAATTTTTTCGATCTAAAATTGATTTTTTCCAAAGTCCTCTAAATTGATATACGACAAAAAATGAGCATTCCTATGGCAGTTAACGTCGGAGATCAAGCACCAAAATTTGAGTTAGTTGATGGAGATCTAAAATTTAGATCATTAGATGAATTTAAAGGCAAAAAAGTTGTTATCTCATTTTTTGTTGCAGCAAGTTCCCCAGTATGTGAAGTTGAACTTTGTACATTTAGAGATTCATTAAATGATATTTCAGAATTAGGTGCACAAGTAATTGCAATTAGTAATGATGGACCATTTGCAAATAAGGCATTTGCAGAAAAAAATAATTATAATTTTCCAGTACTAGGAGATTATACAAGTAAAACAATCAGAGATTACGATATTTTATTACAAGATTTATTGCATGTAAAAGATTACAATGCTGCAAAACGTTCAGTCTTCATTTTAGATGAAGAGCACAAAGTAATTTGGAAATGGGTTTCTGAAGATCCATTAAAAGAACCAGATTATAGTGAAATTATGAATGTGCTAAAAACAAACTAGTTATTCGATTTCAGCAACAATATCATTTTTGTTAACAGAGTTTCCTTCTTTAATTTTGATGGCTTTGACAAGACCGTCTTTATGCGATTTTACTGAGACTTGCATCTTCATTGATTCTAAAACACATACTACATCTCCTTTCTTTACTTCAGTACCTTCTTCCGCATTAATTGATACTACTCTTCCAGGTATTTGACTACATAAATTCAATTGTGCACTTCCAATTTCAGCGCCACCAGAATTTTGATAAACAATTTTATCTAAATGAGAATTCATGTTTACTGTAAGTTCTGAACCATCAACAATAAATTTCATTTCAGATGTTTGATTATCAAGGTATCTTACAGTATGAAATTGATTATCAAGAACAAATTCCATGACACCAGAGTTTATGTTTAAAATTTTAAGAATATGTTCAGAATCTTTAATTTTAATACGGTATTCATCTTGAGATATTTTTTCAAGTATCTCTCCATCAACTATTTCATCTGAATCTTGTACTTTGTATTTCATCTTTATACATTATCCATCTTGTTTTTCCAATTCTGATTGACAGAGTTTTGTGATTGGATTTTACTCTTGTAGAATTCAGAGTGTATTAATGCAGAAGCTATAGCAGGAATTTGTTTATCTTTTCTATCTTGTACAAGGTCTTTTTCTAATCTTTCAATCATTTCAAATCTTTTTAAAAAGTCAGTTGATAATTGACCATTTTTATATTCTTCAGAGTTTAGAATTGTTTTGTATAATGGAATTGATGTTTCAACACCTTGAATGTAAAAGTCATCTAATGCATTAAGCATTCGTAATCTTGATTCATCAAATGTTTGTCCCCATGTAATCAATTTTGCCATTAATGAATCATAAAATGGTGAAACGGTTGCTCCAGAATATAGATACGTATCACATCTTACACCAGGTCCAGAAGGAATTGTTACAGTAGGAACAGGTCCGGTAGATGGAGCAAAGTCTAAGAATGTGTCTTCAGCATTAATTCTACATTCAATTGCATAACCATTCATTTTAAGTTCAGATTGTTTGAATGGGATTGGTTCACCATTTGCAATATCCAATTGTAATTTTACAAGATCTAGACCAGAAACAAATTCTGTAATTGGATGCTCTACTTGTAATCTAGCATTAATTTCAATGAAATAAAATTCACCATTATCAGCTCTTAGGAATTCAGCAGTTCCAAGATTAGTATAGCCAACTGCATGTGCTGCATTTACAACTAATTCACCAATTCTTGCTCTAGTTTCTTCATCCATGATTGGAGAAGGAGTTTGTTCGATTAATTTTTGGTTTCGTCTTTGAATAGAACATTCTCTTTCAAATATATGAACAGCATTACCATGAGTGTCTCTAGCAAACTGATATTCAATATGTCGTGTTTTTTCTAGGAATTTTTCTACAATAATTGCAGATTTTCCAACTGCTGCAATAGATTCTCCAGTTACTGATTCAAAGCCTTCACGTAATTCTTTATCATTAGTTACAATTCTAATGCCACGACCACCACCACCATAGACAGATTTTAACATTACAGGATAACCAATATCATTTGCAATTTTTTCTGCATCATCTTCATCTTTTACTAGACCGGGACTTCCTGGGACGGTTGGAACTTTGGCTTCAAGCATTGCTGCTTTACAACGCATCTTGTCACCACAAAGATCCATTGATTTACCAGATGGTCCGATGAAGTTAATTTTATTTTTTTCACATAGTTCTGCAAAGTCAGAGTTTTCAGACAAGAATCCATAACCTGGGTGGATCGCATCTGCACCAGATGATAAAATTACATCAAGAATTTTTTCTTGGTTTAGGTAACTTTTTGCAGGTGCTGCCTCACCAATGTGAAATGCCTCGGTGGCATTTTTGACATGTAATGAATTTCTATCCTCGTCAGAATATACAGCAACAGTTTTGATTCCAAGAGCCTTACATGTCTTCATGACACGTAAAGCAATTTCCCCTCTATTAGCAACTAATACTTTTTCAATCATTTTACTCACAGATTGATATTTCCATGTTTTCGAGGAAGTTGTTTTTCACGTTTGTTTGCGAGCATTTCTAATGCTTTGATGAGCATTGGTCTAGTTTCTGCAGGATCAATTACAGTATCTATTGTACCATTTGATGCCGCAACGTAAGGATTAGCGAATTTTCCTGTAAATTCATCGACTAATTTCTTTTTTAATTCTTCAGGATTATCTGAATTTGCTAATTCTTTTCTATTCATAATTTTTACAGCACCTTCAGAGCCAAGAACTGCTATTTGTGCAGTTGGCCATGCGTAATTAACATCAGTTCTTAGATTTTTGCTTGACATTGCGATGTATGCACCACCATATGCCTTTCCAATAACAACTGTAATTTTTGGAACAGTAGCTTCACAATAAGAGTATAGTAATTTGCTTCCATGTCTAATTATTCCGTTGTGTTCCTGATTTGAACCTGGCATGTAACCTGGAGTGTCAACTAGAGTAATAATTGGAATTCCATAACAGTCACAGAAACGAATGAAACGTGATGCTTTGTTTGACGAATCAATATCTAATGCACCAGCTAAGAACATTGGTTGGTTTGCTACAATTCCTACAGTTTTACCATTCATTCTACCAAATCCAATTACAATGTTTTGTGCAAATAGTTCATGAATCTCAAAGAATTTGTTTTCATCTAAAATTGAATGTATAATTTCTTTCATATCATATGGCTGTAAAGCATCATCGGGTAGAATATTTATCAAATTATTATCTAATCTATTAGGATCATCAGATGTTTCAACAGAAGGTGGAGCTTCAGAATTATTCTGCGGAATGTAAGAGAGCAATGTTTTGATATAATCCATGCACTCATACTCATTTTTAGCTACAAAGTGTGCAACACCACTCTTTGTTCCATGAGTCATAGCACCACCTAGTTCATCAAATGATATTTCTTCTCCAAGAACTGTCTTAACAACATCAGGACCAGTTACAAACATGGTTCCAACTTTGTCAACCATTATAACAAAATCAGTCATTGCAGGAGAATAAACAGCACCACCTGCAGAAGGACCAATACTTGCAGTGATTTGTGGAACGACACCAGATGCTAATTGATTATGATAAAAGATATCTGCAAAACCATCTAGACTTAAAATTCCTTCTTGAATTCTTGCACCACCAGAATCAGCAATTCCAACTATTGGACAACCATTTCGTGTAGCATGATCCATTAATTTAGTAATTTTTTTGGCTCCCATCTGACTAAGCGTTCCACCTAAAACAGTGAAATCATATGCAAAAACGTAAACCTGACGACCATTAATTTTTCCATATCCGCCAACTACGCCATCAGTAAAAAATTTCTTTTTCTGCATATCGTAATCATGATAATGATGAGTAGTCATAGCATCTAGTTCAACAAATGTTCCTTCATCACAGAGCAAATCAATTCTTTCTCTAGCAGTTAGTTTGCCCTTGTCATGTTGGGACTTAATTCTATCTTGACCTCCACCTTGAAGTGAAGTCTTTTTGTTATTCAGATATTCATTTAGTTTATCAGAATGCATGTCCGCAGTTTCTTGTCTTAGATATCATATATTAATTTAAGTCAGTTAAAATTTGATTTCACTGATTTTTGAGATTTAGTAACGAAAACTTGGTTTTAAGAGATTTTTGGTATATTAAATATGAGTTTCCCAAATTTTCACATTTTTTACAAATACATAATTGTGAAACAATAGAACGATCGCAATCATCTTGAAATTCGCACTGCAAACAACCAGCAGAGCCATCACATATTAGACATTTAAGATCTTCAGTCTCAACACATTTTTCATGTTTTACTCCAAGACCTTTTGACCAAAGACCGATTTCATTTATGTTGATTTTTTCATTACAGACTAAACATGTACCTTCAAATTTCATTGCAATTTTTCGCCAGCTCATTGTAATAATTCAATCTCCTTTTCAATTAATTCCTCATATGTTTCCTCAAATTCTAATTCAATGGAATCATTTTTCTTTAATGTTAAGAGTAATGGAAAGAAAAATGTTGCAAACGTACTATTTGATACATGTAGTTTTTTAGATAATGTTGAACTAATTGCTTTAATTTTTGCTCCATCCCATCTCAATCTATTCAACAAAGGCCAAGAAAGATTATACTTAGTGTATCTAGCAGAAGAATCTTTTTCATAAAGTGACAATAAGATTGAATCAAGATATCTCAGTAGTCTCCAGTTTTGTGTTTTCATTATTTTTCCATAAAGTAAATCAGCTTTAGAAATAATTTCTAGTGATTTAGATATTTTTTCTGTAGATAGATTACTAGTTATAATACTTGAATAAAACGCATTAATTTTTTCTCTAGGATCAATTCTTAAAGAAAATAATACAACTCTTGCCTCATCTAATGATTGTGATTTGAAAAATGCATTTAATCCATCCTCTACATTGAGAGATTCAAATGATTTTTCAGTATTAGGTTCAAATCCAGTAACTAATGCTTGTGCAGAATTTATCATAGAACGAATGTCACCTTTTGAATCAGTGATAAGTTTTACAAATCTACCAGGATTGATTTTTGCTTTTTCTTTTTCTAGGATCATATTGAGATACAATTTGAGAAATCGAGGTGATAAAGGACTAATTTGTAGAGTTTTTACAACTTTTTTGATTTTTTTCATTTTGTCAGAGGAGTCATAATTCCCAGCAAGTATAATTGGAACTGTTGGTTCTTTTAAGATGTTAATGAGTGCTTCAACACCTCCAAAATCAGAACGTCCATGAATTCCATCTACTTCATCAATGAATATCATAGGTTCACCAAGAACAGTTTGATTTCCAAGTACAGGAGTTAGTATCTCTTGAATATTTTTTTTATTTCTTACATCACTTGCATTAAGACTAATCATATCATATCCAAATTGTTTTCCTGCAAGAAAACACATAGTTGTTTTTCCAATTCCAGGAGGACCAATCAATAAGAGAGGTTTAGTTCCTTTCTTCCATTTTCCAAACCACTCAACAAATTGTTTTCTAGCATCTTCATTTCCAACCATATCAAAAATATTTTGAGGTCGATATTTTTCGGACCACATCATTTGTATCACTTAGTAGGAAGGTTTTGAGTCAAATCTGACCAAATATTTTGCTCTTGCAGCTTTTTGTACCAAAATAGGTTATAATGCTCAACTGTTAGGAATAAAAATTCTAAGAATTTTCTATGTGAGAATTCATCTGGAAGTTTTTCAAGAGCAGCTCTAGCATCATTTAGGTATGATTCACTATGTTTCATTGTTTCTTCAAATCCACTTTTTACATCATTCATTTTGAGAGAATAAAAAAGTGGCCAAGATGGAATTTTTGCTGCTTTGTCTCTAATACTATCTTCAATTTCATTTCCACATCCAACTGATTCAGCTGCTTTTGCCATTCCAGTGTAAAAGATGTCAGCTAATGGTGGACGAGCTAATGCCATATTTCTGCCTGCAGTACCCATCACAGAACGATATTTTTTATAACTTTCAACTAATTCTTCTTCAGTAATTGATGTAGGTTTGTCTTTTAATTTTGTATCAAGATATTGACCAATTCTTGCTTGCTTAAATCCTTCTTCAAATTCTTTTAGTACATCTTCACCACCTTTTGAAATTTTTTCTCTAGCAAGTTTTAGAATATATGGATTCATCAATTTGTAATCATCTAAATACTCCAAATCTTCATCTTTGTCAACGATTCTATCCATTGGCTCACTAAGATCTATTGCAATTATGTGACCATCGACAATATCTTCTCGCATTGTAGTACTCTTATCATCTTTGAAATAATCCGTTGATGCATCAAAAAGACCATTGAATACAGGAAATGTCATTTTTACAAAATTTGAGTTTAGGATTCTGAGAACTCGATCATGTAGTGTATCAAAATCTTCAAGTTTAGATTTTATAGGATCAATTTCAGAAGCATTTAAGATAATTTCTGTAGAACCAACTTCTTCTGCAAATTTTTGTTGTGTTGTATTAGGAGAATCATCAGACTTTATTTGATCAAAGAGATTTTTTGCAAATCTCTTAGCAAACTCAGGAAATGTGTTTTCTGCTTCTTCTTTATAATGATTAAACTGTTTGAAACCTTTTGATTTGAATAGACCTTGTTTTATGATTTGTTTTCCAGGTTTGGTTCCCATCAAAGCACTTTTACTAAAAATTGATTCATCTTTTCCACTCACAAAAAGTTGTTAACAAATTGCTATTTATGCGTTCAAAGAACTAAATCACAGTCGTCTAAACTCTGCAGCACCTTTTTCTGTAATTTTTAGTTGTATTGATTTTCCAAAAGGACCACTTTTTTCTACTGGCATCATGAAACGTTTTTTCTCAAGATCTTGTAAAATAGTATCTAAATTATTTGTTGAAAGGTTTGCTCTTTTTTGAAGTTCTTCAAATTTTGAAATATTTGTCATTAGTAAACCAAGCACAATTTTTTCTTTAGACCAATTTTTTGTTGAGAATTCTTCTTTACGTGGTGATTCTTGGAAATTATCAGGAGAAGATTCTTGGAAATTATCAGGAGAAGATTCTTGGAAATTATCAGGAGAAGATTCTTGGAAATTATCAGGAGAAGATTCTTGGAAATTATCAGGAGAAGATTCTTGGAAGAAATTTCTGCGAGGGCTTTCAGGACGAGTAGATGTATTTTGTTTAAGACCAACACGTTTCAATACTCTAGGAAGTATTCTGGCGAGTGGTATGATCAGAAATATGAGTAAATAGATCCAAGAATAGTTTTCTTCCATGTTATATCATTCCAATTCGAAAGTAATAATGTATGTGTTGATTTTCTATTGAGATTGTGAAAAAACACGATATTCACCTATAATAGAATTACATTTGTGACATGTGTATTGGCCTCTCTCAATGAGGATTAGTCCATTAGCAACCGGTTCATTTGGTTTTTCTTCTATCTGTATTTTAGTTGGCCCATCAAATTCAGAGTCACAAGTTTTGCAGAAATGTTTCAACATTTTTCCTAGATCAAGTTTCTCAAGTGATGCCAAGAAATGTTTGTCTATGTTTGGGACAAGTTTTGATTTTGAAACTTCTTCATCAGTAAGTTCTGCACTAACCCATCCACCTGAACCTTGTAACTCTATTATCGTCATAATAATTCATTTTTTTATGCATGAATAAAGAGGTTTTGAAAAAAAAAACGAAAATGTTATTCAACTTAAATTATCCACAAATTGGAAAATCATGATGAATACAAATCAAATTCTCAAAGAGGCATCAAGAAGAATTTACGAGGCTGTGAAAGATATGGCAGGTACTGAAAAGGCTGCAGGGAATTTTGGAAGAGGCGCAGGAGGAGATATTTCAAGAAATATCGACATTACTGCGGAAAACACTGTGTTAGATTATCTAAAAGAGATTAATTTTGAATGTGTAGTTTTAGGAGAAGAATGTGGTCGTGTAGAATTATCAGATGAACCAAAGGGTTTTGTCATCATGGATGCAATTGATGGTTCTGCAAATGCAGTTAGAGGAGTTCCATTTTTCTGCTCATCGTTAGCATTTGCAACAGAAAATAGGCTAAGTTCGATAACAGATGGTGTAATTACAAATCTTTCAACAGGTCAAATGTATTCAGCATCACAAGGAAAGGGGTCATTTCTCGATGAGAAACAAATTTCGGTTCACAAAGAAAAACCATTGTATAAAATAGTTGGAGTAAATATTTCAGGTGCAAATCAAGAAATAATGAAAAAATTACAACCAGTTATTCAGAATCATAGTCATCTAAGACACTTTGGTGCAAATGCTTTGGAGATGGCAATGTTTGCACAAGGTTTAATGGATATTTTTATTGATTTTAGAGATAAAATTAGAATTCAAGATATTGCAGCAGGATACATAATTGTTAAAGAAGCAGGAGGTTTACTTTTAGATGAAAAATTTAACACATTAGATGCAGACTTGAGTTATGAAACAAGAGTTTCTTTTGTGGCAGCTGCTAATCAGGAAATTTTAGACGATATACTTCCAAGAGAAAGATAAATTTTATCCGTATGATTCGTATTTGACTTCAAATGTTCCATCTTCATGTGGATTATCTCTATTAACAAATCCTCTATCAGAAACATAATCCATTACTCCATCAATTGTTCCTTGATAACCACAAATGTAGATTCTAGTATTCTCAGGAGTTACTTTTTCTCCAACTAATTCATCTAATGGAGAAACACCTTGAGCATTTGCTTTAAAAAATGATTCTACACGTCCAGTATGACCGATCCAAGACCTGTTAAAGTATTCTTTAGGTCTACTAATTGCAGCTCGGTAAATAAAGTTCCATTTATCAGATCCTCTCTCTTTACTTTCATTTTGAAGGTCAGTAAGTAGACGTTTGTAACTTAATTCATCAACGTAACTTGCTCCGTGTAAAACAACAACTTGTCTTTTATCATTTGTTTCATGAAAGTGATTTGCAAAAGCAATGAATGGTGCAAGACCTGTTCCACCTCCAACACAAACAATTCTTCTGTTATCTGGTTGTCCATTACGAAGTTTATCTTCAATAATCAAATCTTCACCAGTAGGATCACCAAGTAATACTTCATCTCCAACACTAAGATAGAATAATTCGGTAGTAACGCGACCAGGTAGTGGTTTTCTAACCCATCTAATTACAAATTCATAATAATCTCTATTTTCAGCATGAGATACAAGAGAATATGCACGTTTAATGATTTTATTTTCTGCTGCTACTGGCAAACCAATTGTAAGGAATTGACCAGTTCGGTATTTTGGCATTCCATTTACAGGAACAATTCTAATTATAACTAAATCTTCTTTTAGTAATTCAGTATAGATGATCTTTGCTTTTGTATCAGCCATGCAAGAAACCTTCTTGATTTAGATAAATGTATTTCTCTTAAAATTTAGACAGAATTCTTTTTATATAGAAAATATTCCTCCAAAATTAAGACAATGACAAAATTAACATGTATGGATTATGGTTTTGATTGTCCATATGTAATAGAGGGTGAAGTTGAGCAGGTTATTGAAGAATTTGGGAAACATACAACCAAAGAACATGGAATAGAATATTCCACAGAAGCTTTGACACAATTCATTTTAAGACAACAAGGTTGATTGTAAAAAAATTAAATTCTTTTCATTGAAGCAGATAAAATTGGTAATTCTTTTGAGATGATTTTCTCAACAGCAGGAACTATACCAGATTTTAGTTTAGTATTTTCTTCATAGATTTCTGCAACTTGATCCCGGAATAGTAATTTAATTCCAGGCAATTCCATAATACTTTCTTCAACAGCTCTTGGTTCAGATAAATCTAAAATTAGTGTTCCTTTCTTCTTTTCTTGCATTACTAGCTTGATTCTTTCAAGATCAATCACGAAATAATCAGCAGTTGTTGCTACTATAATAATATTAAATTTATCAAATCCTGCAAGTACATCTGCAAATTCCATTGGAGTTCCTCCTAAGATTTGTGAAAAGTTTGTAGAGCGGTCGATAGTTTTACTAGTTACTTGAAAAGGGATTTGTTTTTGACCTAATGTTTTTGCAACCATTGCAGCAGTTTCACCTGTACCGATGAGTAAGACTTTCTTTTTTGCGTCTAACCCAACTTTTTCTTCTATTAGATTTAGTGCTATGTCTCCCATAGATACAACATCCTTACTTATTTCAGTTGAATCTCTAATTGAACTTGCAAGTCTAATTACACTATCAAATAATTTATTAAGAATTTTTCCTGAAGAGCCAGATTTTTTTGAGTCTTCTAGAGATTTTTTAATTTCATCATAGACTTCTTGTTTTCCTACAACTACAGAATCTAATCCACAAGCTAATCGTAATAGATGAAGGTAAACATCATCATCTTTGAAAACTTCAAGAGTTTGATCAAAATGATCAATATCAATTTGCTCTATGCTAGAATTATTTTGCCAGGTTTCTTTCATTTGATTAATTATCAAGCCTTTTCCTTCAGGTCGTCTTGCATCAGTAGAATCATCATTTTCAAGATTACTAACAGTGAAAATTTCAACTCTGCTTGATGTTTGAATTATGATACATTCATCAACGCCGGGAATTTTTTTGAAAGCATCATATGCAGCATTTATGTCGTTGAATGCAAATCGTGAAAGAGAATGTAATGGTACATTTTTGAAAGTAACGCGCGCATTCAAGACATCAAATTTAACTTCACTCAACATATATCACCAAAATATCAATCTCGTAATTTTGTTCGTCCACCTTTAGCAGTTCTAAAAACATTCATTCCAAGATGATAATTGGAATGTAATGAATCTAGGTATGTAAGGTCTTGTTCAATTTTTGCAATATCGTCAGGTGAAGATTCAGGATCATTTCTAAGACGTTCTAGTTTTACTTGTAATTCATCGCCTAGAACAGTAATTCCAGTTTCATAATTGGAAGTTCCACCATAGCGTTCATCTAAAATATTTTGAGGATCATAATTAGGAGTTGTATCTTCATAATTGAGAGCTTTTCTTGTAATGTCATCTTTTTCGTCTTCAGATAAGATAGGTTTAGGAAATCGATCTTCTTTATCTAAGAAAAATTCTGGTTCACCCATAGCTCTTCTAAATATAATCTCAGTTTTTCGTTTGTTAGAAAAGTCTGGACCTTTTGGCGCTTCAGATTTTACTTCTTCTGCAATTGCTTTGAATTCATCTTCAGCAGCTTTTGCTGCAGCTTCTTTCAATTTTTTTGCTTTTGCAATTGCTTTTTCTGCAGCTTCTTCTGCTTTTTGAGCAGCTTGTGCTGCAGCTTCTGCGTCAATAGATGCTTTGGCAGATTTTTGACTATCTTCTTTTTTTGGTTCTTCAGATGCTTTTGGAATTTCCTTTACTTTAGAGATATTCTTGTCGTCAGACATCGATTTTTCTGTGAAATTGCCCGATTTTAATATTCTTGTATCATGTAGTTTTGAATCTTCTGCGATCAAACAATCTTAATTTTAAGAAAGAAATGGCGCCCTCGGCGGGATTTGAACCCGCGTCTCAGCCGTGACAGGGCCGAATTCTAGACCGGGCTATACTACAAGGGCAGTATTTACAAGAAAAAGAATTGCTGGTTTTAAAGTTTCCATTTTAACTTTCAAACTAGTAAAAGACTAAATTATACAATAATGGAAAAACTCGCATGGGTCTATAGCGCAGCCAGGTAGCGCACCGCCCTTTTAAGGCGGCTGTCGTGGGTTCGAATCCCACTAGACCCGCGTTATTTTGTAAGTGTTTTAACGCGTTTTTCTAATAAAGTTAAAGATTTTTTCACACTGTCATTTTGAGTTTTAATATGTTTTTTCAGTGTTATAATTTTGCGAGTTCTTTGCCCAATCATTCGTTTTTGTTCTGATATTCCAGATGAGCCTTTTGATTTTCGTTGTTTAAGAGATGAAATGACGGTAGTTTTTTGAATTAGTTCAAAGAGTTTTGATGGTTTCATCTCTTTAATTCCAAGAGATTCAATATCATCTAGATCAAGATCATAGAGTGTCTTTTTCGAATTGTGTGAAAGTTGAACAAGATTACCAACTATATTGTGTGCAGTACGAAATGGAATTTTTTCAAGTACTAAATTTTCAGCCAAATCCAGTGCAATTAAAAATCCATCTTCTGTTGCTTTTTGCATTTTTTCTTGATTAACTGTAAGTTCAGAGAGCATTGATTTTATTATAATTAGTGCAGTGATGGATATTTTTGATGTCGACCAGATTGAGGATTTGATTTGCTGTAAGTCTCGACTATATCCAGAAGAAAGTCCTTTGGTGGTAGTTAGGATAGATGTCAAATGTCCAATAACCTGTGATGTCTTTCCACGTGTAAGTTCTAAGATGTCTGGATTTTTCTTTTGTGGCATTACACTTGAAGGAGATGTAAAATCATCAGATAATTCAATAAATGAGAATTCAGTAGATGACCAGATGATAAAGTCCTCAGATAATCTACTTAGGTTTGTCATCATAATTGCAGAATTTGCAACATATTCTGCCACAAAGTCACGTGTACTTGTAGCATCAATTGAGTTTTCAATAAGAGATGGAAACCCAAGCATTTTTGCAGTACTGTCTCTATCAATTGGTAAACTAGTTCCACCTACAGGACCTGCACCTAAAGGGCTTTGATTAACGCGTGTATATAATGACATGAATCTGTCTAAATCACGTAATAATGAATCAGCATAAGACAAAAGATAATGAGAAAATACACCAACTTGAGCTTGTTGAAGATGAGTGTAAAGAGGCATTATTGATTTAGTATTTTCTTGTGCTGTTTTTAGCATAGTAGAGATTGTTTCAAGTAGACATTGTAGTAGTATGTTAATGTCATCACGAATTTTTAATCTAATATCAAGTGCAACTTGATCATTTCGTGAACGTGCAGTATGCATTTTTCCACCATTTTCAAGTCCAGTTTTCTTGATTACTAGTGATTCTATCAGTTCATGAATATCTTCGGGTTCAAAATCAGGTTGTGATATGTTTCCTCCCTTTAATTCTTCGAGTGCAATCAATATTTTTTTTACTTCGATTTTTGTTAGAAGTTTATTTTCATATAACATGATAACATGGGCTTCACTTCCAATAATATCATAAAATGCAATATCTGAATCGTCTTTAAGTGATGAAACATAACTTAGAGTGATATCATCAAGAGTTTTTCCCAGTCTAGAACGATACATCAACTTGAATTCAAAATCGCTATATATAGCAACTACGGATTCAATTCAATGACACAGGATGTTAAACAGCTACGAGTGAAAATCTTCGATGAATTATCACAAATTGTGGATCCAGAAATTAATACAACAATTACAGAACTGGAGTTAATTGATGAAGTGGACATTAGTGAATCTAATGTTAAAGTTGATTTGCATCTAACAAGTCCGTTTTGCCCAGCAGTTTTTGGATTTAAGATTGCACAAGATATTCATGATAATCTATTAAGTATACAAGGAATTGAAGACGTAAAGGTCAATGTCTCAAATCACTTCATGGCTGAACAAATTAACAATCAAGTAAATAACAGTCCAAACCCTCACAAAAAAGATTAGTCTCTAATTCCTAAAAGATATCCTCTCAAGAGTTGAATTCCCATTGCAGGGTCAACTCCCTTTGGACAAACTTGACTGCATGAACCAGCAAAATGACATCTCCATATTCCATGAGATTCATCTATAACTTTGAGTCGTTTGTTTTTTCCTTTGTCTCTGTCATCAGCGATGTATCTATAGGCTTGTGCTAATGCTTGAGGACCAACAAATGATGTATCCATTGCCATAGTTGGGCATGCAGAGTTACACAAACCACATTTGATACAACTAGAAAATTGAATATATTTTTCAACATTTTCAGGGCTTTGTAAAAATTCTCTCATTCCACTTTCAGGGTCAATTTCAGAATCATCTCTAATTACATACGGCATGACCTTTTTGTGATTGTTTATCATTCGTTCAAAGCCGACAACCAAATCACGAACCACAGGGAAATTATCCATTGGTTCTACAGTAACAGTATCAGAATCTAATTCAGAAATTTTTGTAAAACATGCTAAAGCAGGTTTACCATTAATTTTCATTCCACAAGAACCACATGATGCTTGTCTACAGGAATATCTAATTCCAACAGAGTGATCTAAATGTGATTTTACATCCAGTAAAGCATCCAAAACAGTTGTCCATTTTTCAATAGGAACAACATAATCATCAAATCTCTCTTCAGAGTTTACATTAGGATTACTACGTTTAATTTTTAATTTTACAGATTTAGTTGATGAGACAACAGTTTGAGAACGTTCTTCTGATAATTTAGGATGAAGTGTTGCCATCATACCATCCCCATGCTTGTCATAATTATAGTTCGTGAGCCATATGCAATTAATCCTGCCATTGCTGCAAGACAGCCAATTGTAACAGCCTTTTCATATGTTGGACCTTGATTCATTTCCAGTAAAATTACTCTTAAGCCATTAAATCCATGAACAGAAATTAAGATTAACAATAACTCAAGCAATAATGCATACCCTACACTTTCATAATTTGCAATTACATTTTCATATGCTAATGATTCATGAAAATCTTGAGTTAGCCTCATCAGTATGTGAACAACTGTCAAGGATAACGCGCCTATGGCAGTACCATAATGGATTTTCATTATGATGCTTTCTCGTAATACCATCATGCGAACATCACCGCCATTCCATACCACATTGCAAGAGCCGCCATACCCAATGTTGCATAGATACATGCTTTACCTTTCATATTGATTGATTGTGGTTTGTATGGATAATCAGGTCTCTCTGCTTTACCAATACCATAACCCATTTGTGCAATCATCAATCTAATTCCATTTCCAGTATGAAAGACACACATTCCAATAACTAATGCCAAAAAGAGATGACCTTCAGTAGTTTGTGTCATTTCTAATGATTTATCCCAAACAGCTTTTCCATCTAATATGTGACTTGTTTCCCAGATGTGACCTATGAAATATGCTAAGAGGCCAAGACCTGTTAAACGCATTAAAAGCCAAGCTAATCTTTCGATACCAAATTTTCCAATCTTTCCAGGATTAAGCCATCCCTTCAGTCCTTCTCTTGCACCAGTCTCTCGTTCCATCAGTATTTTCTCTCCACAGGTTTGTATTTAGTTATAGTAACTGGATGCTTCTTCATAATTGGTTCGTTTGGATCATAGTAAGCCAATGTGTGATGAAGGAAGTTAGTATCATCACGTGTTGGGAAATCAGTTCGGGCATGAGCACCACGAGACTCTTTTCTGTTTAGTGCACCTAATAATACAACTTCAGCAACACGGAACATTGAGTCTAGTTCCATTACATTTTGGAAGTTTGTGTTGTATTCTTTTGCTGAATCATCAACATGTTTCCAAGTTTTCTGTTTTAGTTCACGAATTTTTTTGAGACCTTCAGCCAAATCATTGTGATTTCTATAAACATAGGCTTTTGCGTTTAGAGTTTCAGCAACTTCCTGTTTTACTTCGTATGGATTTACTTCACCACGTCCACGGAATATGCCGTCAAAGATTCTAGTTTCCTCTGCAGATACTAAATGAGTAGGGAATTGTGCAGAAGTATATTCTTTTTCAATATAATCAGTAGCCAATGAACCAGTGATTTTTCCCCAAACAATACATTCAGAAGTAGAATTTGCTCCAAGGCGATTTGCGCCATGAACACTATTACATGCAGCTTCACCTGCAGCCCAGACTCCTTGAAGTTCAGCTGCACCATCAATGTTTGTATGAACTCCACCCATCATATAGTGACAAACAGGTCTAACGTCAAGTGGTTCATCTGCAGGATCAATTCCTGAGAATTTAATTGAAATTTCTCTAATACCTCCTAGTTTAGCTTTAATTTTTTCATCACCAAGATGTCTTAAATCTAATTTTATGCAGTCTTCTCCAGTTTCATGTTTGAATCCACGACCTTCATTAATTTCAGTTATTATAGAACGTGAGACAATATCACGTGGAGCTAATTCCATTTTTCCTGCCGCGTAGTTTTTCATGAAACGGTCACCATCTTT
>Ga0209402_10002501_pt1 | contig 18218 bp, 20 predicted proteins | sample ArcticOcean_MG_C_3_FD_187437 | JGI IMG/M metagenome (GOLD analysis project Ga0209402, IMG submission 187437) | Marine microbial communities from western Arctic Ocean - ArcticOcean_MG_CB8_126 (SPAdes) (version 2) | ecosystem: Environmental > Aquatic > Marine > Oceanic | place: Arctic Ocean... | reverse complement strand
AAGCCAGTAAAGCAGCACTCATACTCACAATTAAAAGTAATCGTACAAATGTTTTTGGCGTCTTAAACATAGCGTTATACCGGTCCAAAAATGCAATTCCTGATAGATTGAAGTGCTGCGTTTAGATGCACTTTTTATGGATTTTAGCGTACTTATCGCGTTTTTACCGCAAGATCGGGACAAGACTACTAGTTGCGACGACTGCGAATATTAGCAATCTAGCAAAACACTTTTGCTGAACTATAAGGGAAACAATGCGCATTCTCTTTCTAAATCTATACGAATTAAGTTCGCATTCCCGGCATCTAATTAGTGATAATTTTAAAAGTTGCGCGATGTAGTTCATAGCCCCTTAACCTTGGCTCAATAGCAGATTAGACTACGCATCGATCGTACATCTTCGTCCTTACAATTAGTACCAATACCGAAAACGAAACTGCAGGTTATCTGATCTTACTCTTTTTCCATCTTTCAACACCGGGCGAAAAAACGAATCCCTCAATACCCGGCGGACCTGCAACAATTGACTTCGATTCGCATCGGTCTCTTCACTGAGAAGTCTAATATCACGAACCATCCCATTTTCAGTAACGTCAAAAGCAAAGTCCGCAGAATCAAAATTTAATTCCGCACCGTCATTCAAGGCGGCATTTCTCGCAACTAGTTCACCTATCTCACTGGCAAAAGTAGGTAGTGACTTTACCTGGCCGAAAAGTTGTTGAATTAATTCTGCGCCATTTTCCTGCTGTGACAGTAAATCCCAAGCTTCCTGATAATTCGTAGCCGCAGCTTGGCGATAGCGAAACATTAGGTGCCAGTCCCCTAAGTTAGTAACCGCTTCGGCAAATTCATAGGTACTGTCCGGAGCTGTTGAATAATATGTCGCTATTTCTGTGAGCGCGTCTTTACCAGCGTTAAAGCCGCGAGGACGTGAGCCCCCCTGCTGATTCAGAGATGAGCGAAGCCTTTCCAAATCGTCCATATACCGAGGCTGGCTTGCTTCGACAGCGAGGTCTGGATTTAAAGAAACCAAATAGGCAGAGTTTGCGATGCTAAGTAGAAAATCCACGAATCGTTCATCATTCTTACCAAAGTGTTTAATAACCATGCGGGCCCCGGTGAGAAAGAGCATTTGCGCAGCGGCTAGCCTGACGCCAAGGGCATCGCCGTAGCCAATATGAAAGGCTTGAATATTCCAACGGCCTAATCTATCCAGCTCCGAAATCATTCTCGGATCATCTAAGCCATAGGCTTTCTGCTGAACATAAAACAGATAGTTGTAAAACAAATCCGTTTTCTCCCAGTCTCCCACCGCCGCGTAACTTCCAATTAGGCCCTCGAGAAGTGGAATTTGTTCAACAGTATAGAGCCCAGAGTTGATTCGGCTTAAATGGATAGCGCGTTCGAAGGAATTTATAGCCTCAAGGTGATCTCCTTGTTGTTGCTGCAAGTCAGCTAGCGAGCCCAGTTGCTCAGTTAATCCGATACCCCAAGCGCCACTGTCAGATTCAAGCTCCAAAACTGCAATGTTGTACTGATCAATTGACGCCACTCGAGTATCGAATTCTGGATCGTCCTCTGGATTGCTGGGCTGGAAAGGCAGAGCCAACTGAGATTCAGCATCGGGCTGCAGCAGTAATGGTGTTTCAACATACAACACCGCTGGCCGCGTCTGAGTTGCAACCTCGCTCTCAACCGCTGCAGTGTCAGAGGGGTCACTTTGCTGCGCCCATGCACCACCATCGGCTAATAGCATGGCGGCCACTATCCCGAAGGATCTAATATTTGAGGGCCTAGTATTTATAGTGCTGTTACCCATTAGTTAGTATGCAATTCAAACATTGACCTAGGACCAGCCTCACATTTAATGAAGTTTTCCCTATCCACTTTGTTTTGTCTGCGTTGACCGGCCGTCCTTGCTATGCCTGCTTTACTTTGCTCAATCAAAGAACGAGATGCCCGTAAAATCGAGCGCTCAGTTATATCACCTGCCAATTTGGTGTGTAAACAATCCTGTCCCAATTATAACCGAAAGGTAATTTCTTACACGCTCTTCGAAGCTGTGTCATGCGCTTAAAATCCCAATAGCAAGTAATCGGAGCTAAACCGCAAAAGTCTATTCGAAAGATTGCGCTGGTATTATTCGGCGGAAAATTTTTCTAACAATAAATTCCCCAATGCATCGATACTGACAGACCATGAAGGTGCAATATAAGTAGTAGCAGAATACTCACTAATTATTGCTGGTCCGACTATCTTCCGACCCTTCTCTAAATCGCTTCTACTCAATATTAATGCTTCCTCTGCACAACCATAGATCTTGCCAGTCTCTGAATTAGTACAACTGTTGCCAGCCTGATGTGGCGGCAGCTTGACCTCAATGCTCTTAGCTTGCGCATGAACCCGAATATTTACCAGCTCCGTATCAAGATTTAATGCGTAGCCGTACCGTTTTTCATGCAGAGCATGGAATGCAGCTATAGCTCTCCCGATAGTTTTCCATTTCACATTAAGGGTATACGTCTGACCTATGTAACGCAGATCAGCTGATAAGTGGAGTGACAGATTACTAACGGATATTCCCTCCACTGATAGTTGTTCACGAGCCAATTTCGCCAACTGTGCAAATTCCTCTTCTATGGTAGCAATATTTCCTTTGGCCCATTCCGTACCCATAAGCTTTGTACTTATTGTTTTAGAAAACTGCCGACCTTTTTTTGCTACAACCATGCCCAGCGCAGATAGCACTCCTCCATGAATGGGCACGATAGCTCGATTCATTTGCATTGCTTCGGCTAGATCACAAACATGAAGACCACCTGCTCCACCAAAACTAATAAGTTCAAATTCATTAGGGTCGTAACCACGGTTTACCGAAATCAATCGCAAAACGCCGACCATATGCTCATTTACAATTTGCACAATTCCTAAAGCGGTCTCTTCAACAGAGAGATCAATTTTCTCGGCAAGTTTTAATATTGCATTTCTCGCATGACTTAAACTTAACTGAAGACCTCCTGCGAAAACGGCACCAGGCAAGAGCCTGCCCAGCACCAAATTTGCATCAGTGACAGTAGCTTCGTCTCCGCCATGGTTATAACAAGCTGGACCTGGCTCAGCACCTGCGGACTTGGGGCCAACTTGCAACATACCGCCATCATCAACATAGGCAATTGATCCACCGCCAGCGCCGATTGTATGCATGTCAACCATAGGAACTGCGATGGGATAGCTGGCAATTCTTCCTTCGTTAGTCGTACTTATCTCGCCATCTAAAAGTGACACGTCAGTAGAGGTGCCTCCCATATCAAAACTTAGTAATTTTGTCCGCCCAGTTTGAACTCCTAAATAATGCACCGCGGTAAGACCACCGGCGGGGCCAGACAGCAACAAATTGACCGCCCGTTCAGCTGCTGCACTCGCAGAAATTGTTTCCCCTGAAGATTGCATAATTTGTAGCGAGCAATTAGAAATCTGACTCTGCAATCGTGAAAGATAACCGCTAATAACAGGCCCAAGTGACGCATTTAGCCAGGTCGCGATTCCTCTTTCATATTCCTTATACTCCGGTAAAACCGCTGAAGATCGGCTCACGAAGAGAGTCGGATCGGCGGTTTTAATGGCGTGGTAAATTCTCTTTTCGAAGCTGTCATCGAGGAATGAGAACAATAAATTAATAGCGACAGCTGCTGGCTTCAGCTGCTGAATCTGCTTTACTAGAGTGTCTAGCTCAGTAGCATCAAAGGAATTTAAAACCGAACCGTCAGCGGCAAGCCTGCCATCGATCTCAAGACAAAGAGTAGGATCAACCGGCGGCGGAGCGGGCTCAAATTCCAGTTGATACAAACTTGGCCGGGTTTGTCGCGCCAACTGAAGTAAGTCAGCAAATCCTTTATTGGTAACGAAGACAGTCTTGGCGACCTTGCCCTCGAGCACCGCATTAGTCGCAACTGTGGAGCCATGGATAATACTTAAGCCTCCTGCAGCCACTTCTTGCTCTAATTGCAAGTCTCGAATCCCATCGAGTATGGCTTGCTCAGGCGCCGAGGGTGTTGAAAGCGACTTATGGATTCGAAGCGATATTGACGTACCAATTTCGATTAAAACGAAATCAGTAAAAGTGCCGCCTGCATCAATGCCTAAAATTTTTATCGAGGACAAGTTAACTTCTTCAAGAATAATGAGAAAGAGAATGATTATAAAGTAATTCTGCAGATCGACTAGTAAGCTGAACATTAATCGCGGAGAATCCTTATTAAGCATTGTTTGAATCAACATCCTTTCTGATTAAAAAGTGGATTAACTGTTGCCTGAACTCCCTGAAGTTGAAACTACCCGTCGCGGAATACTCCCTCATATAAAAGGGAAAAAGGTATCCCGCGTTTTAGTTCGACAAAAACAATTAAGGTGGCCAATACCTTTATCCCTGAGTAAAGAATTACCAACACAACGAATATTGGCGGTTCAACGGCGCGGAAAATACCTGTTAATTGAATCTGAAAATGGCAATCTGCTTATTCATCTCGGAATGTCAGGTAGTCTCCGTATCCTAAAAAAACAAATCCCACCGGCTAAACATGATCACTTAGATATTTTATTCGACGACAACTCACTGCTGCGTTATACAGATCCTCGTCGATTTGGCTGCATACTTTGGCAGCATGACAGCTTCGAAAGTCACCCGCTGATAAAGTCCATGGGTCCTGAACCGCTCGAAGATGGATTCAATGGCGGCCATCTTTATAAGCAGAGCAGAGGACGAAAAGCCCCGATAAAAACATTTATTATGGATGGAAAGATAGTTGTCGGTGTGGGAAACATTTATGCCAATGAATCACTTTTCATGGCAGGTATTAGTCCGAAGCGTGCAGCGGGGAAAATTTCTTTATTGCGTTACGAAGAATTGGCTTGTTGCATTAAGAAAATTTTAGCGACTGCGATTGAGGTTGGAGGAACAACTCTAAAAGATTTTACTAATAGCGAGGGTGAACCAGGTTATTTTAAACAAGCTTTGCAGGTCTATGGTCGTGGCGGGAAACAATGTAAGGGCTGCAAACAAGAGTTAACAGAAATTAGACTTGGCCAACGCAGCACAGTGTACTGCAAGAATTGTCAGAAATAGTACGCGATTGTAAATTGAGGCCTTTTATTCTTCAGACATAGCTATCGCTACTAACGGGTGTACAAACTTGGATATATCGCCACCGTAAGAGGCTATTTCTCTTACCAAAGTTGAAGAGATGTAGGACAAGTGCTCAGCAGGCGCCAAGAAGACCGTCTCTATATTTGGTGCTAATACTCGGTTCATTCCCACTAATTGAAATTCATACTCAAAGTCAGCAACAGTACGCAAGCCCCGCAGAATAATATTGGCGTCACATTTTTTTACAAAGTCAGTCAACAAAGTATCAAATGGCCTTACTTCGACATTGTCTACGTGTGCCAGCACTTCTGTGGCCAACTCCACGCGTCGTTCATTTGGTAAGGTATTGTTCTTTTGCCGACTGGTACCGACTGCAACGATAATTTGATCAAACAAATGGGACGCTCGCTCTACCAAATCTGTGTGCCCATTGGTTATTGGGTTGAAAGTTCCTGGGTATACTGCGATTTTCATATTAGTTGTGCCCCTTAATTGCCTGCATTCTAGCTAATTGACCTTAGTTGCTCAATCGGCAGAGTTGCCTATCTGCTCAACACTGATTTAAGACTCAATAAATCGGAGAATTCTATGTTCAAGCCAATTCTCGGCTGAGCCACAAATAAAGCCGACATGACCACCTTTTGCACTCAGGTCCATAGAAACATTAGCGGGAAGTGACGCTATACTTGGTAGCGAGGATGCCGGTATTAGTGGATCATTCGCACTTTGAACTAGTAAAGTATCTGTTCTGATACTGCTTAAGAAGCTATTACTAGAACAGCGTTCATAATAGTCCTCCGCATCGGCAAAACCATGTAAAGGAGCAGTTATCTTGTCATCGAATTCCCAGATATTCGAAATCCCCGCCAAATTTCCTAACGATTCAATTCGTTCCAGCTCTACAGAATTACCACTGGCCCTAAAATATTCACACTTCTTTTTGAATTCTAGTGAGAGTTTACGAACAAAATATTTTCCATAGATCTTACTCATACCATTCAACATTGCATGCGAGCAATGAGTTAAAGAGAACGGTGTCGAAACAGCCACTGCTTTTTTAATATTTTCCTGACGCTGACTCTCCCCTAAATATTTGAGTATTACATTGGCTCCTAGTGAGTATCCTACCAAAACAAAACTGTGTTCAGGATATTGTAACGATAATTGCGAAAACACAGCACCGACGTCTTCAGAAATACCAGAATGGTAAGCCGTGGCTAGCCGGTTAAAGTCTCCACTACAACCTCTAAAATTCATTGCTACACTCGCAATTCCTTGTGAATTGAGTAGAGTTTGCAGGGTGGTGATGTAGGCGGATTGCGAACAGCCGCAAAGGCCATGCAGAACAAGTACGATTGTTTTGTCATTAGATTTTTTCGGATCTATTTGGGCTGACCAATCTAAATCGATAAAATCTCCATCGGCGAGCTCGATGCGTTGGCGGCTTTGAGAAATTACTTTGGGCGAAGATATTCGTCTCCACAAAGTTTGACTGTGTCCGTCTCGCAACCACCAAGCTGGTTTAAACTGCTTATTAGAACTGTTTTTAATAGTAACGCTTGTCATTATTAATTGTTTTGACTTTCAAATAGATAAAAATACACTTCACCTGCTCGTTTAGATTTGAGTTCATTCCATGAATCTGGAATCGATTCAAGCTTTAGTTGCCCCGGTGACTCCAAATATATCTTACTCTCATTGTTTAAACAGCCACATTCCTCTAATAATTTACAGTAAACATTCAAGCCATCTTCAGAAAATGGTGGGTCTAAAAATATAACTTCGAATTTCATTTCTGTGTCTTGTATATTTTTTAGATATTGTTCAGCACTTGTCTTATAACAATATGCATTTTCAATATTCAGCAAAGTCAGGTTTCTTTCTATTGATTTCGCCGCCTGCAAATTTCTCTCTACAAAAATCACACTGGTAGCGCCTCGCGAGAGAGCTTCAAAACCGAGAGCGCCGCTCCCAGCAAAAAGATCAAGGCAGCTCCCATTTGGCACGCTATCCTGCAACCAATTAAACAAAGTCTCTCGAATACGATCTGTAGTTGGCCTTAAGTCCGGTAGGTTTGGAAAATTGATCTTGCGACTTCTAAATTTCCCGGCGATTATTCGTACTGTATTTCGGTGAGCTGGCACTGCTATTTATTCCTAGCACTGAGATTTAGAAATCGAATAATAAACCATAGAGCTACCGGGGTGGTATGTTAATTAAAATTCCCAACTAGAGAAGCCTGTGTCACCAAAAACCGACAAGTGGTAGCATAGCCAGAATAATAGTACAGGTCCTAGAGAGTTTGTAAGCGATGTTCGGTTTTAGTAACAAAGATAAATCCGCGAGCCAAAGCAAAGAGAAAACTAAAGATACAGAGCTTAGTCCCGAACCCAAGTTAAACGCCATTGCGTCAGAAGAGGCAGAATTAGGCCTTTTTTCTCGTCTAAAACATAGCTTAAGTCGCACTCGTGGTCGTCTCAGCGAAGGCTTAACTGACTTAGTCTTAGGGGTGAAAAAAATTGATGACGGCCTGTTAGATGACGTGGAAGCTCAGCTACTTTCTGCCGATGTTGGAATTGAAGCTACAGATCAAATAATTTCTAATCTAAAAAAACGGCTGAGTCGAAAACAACTTTTTGATTCAACAGAATTCATTCGCGCTCTTAAAATTGAGCTGCAAGAAATTCTCAAACCCTGTGATGTTCCATTGAAGATCAGCAATTCCGAAAAGCCATTTGTCATTCTTATAATTGGAGTTAACGGTGTTGGAAAAACAACGACAATAGGTAAGCTGGCCAAACGGTTTCAATCTCAGGGCCACAGCGTAATGTTAGCTGCTGGTGACACTTTTAGAGCTGCCGCTGTTGAACAACTGCAAGTTTGGGGAGAACGCAATAGCGTGCCCGTTGTTGCACAAACTAGCGGTGCGGACAGTGCCTCGGTAATTTTCGACGCCTATGAATCAGCAAAGGCCAAGAAAATAGACATTTTAGTTGCCGATACGGCAGGACGTTTGCACACGAAAAACAATTTGATGAATGAGTTAGAAAAAATTGTCAGAGTACTTAAAAAACAAGATGAACGACTGCCAGATGAGATTATCTTAGTCCTCGATGCCACCACTGGACAGAACGCCTTAAACCAAGCCGAAAGCTTTCATTCCACTGCCAATTTATCTGGGCTAGTACTTACTAAACTTGATGGAACAGCAAAGGGCGGCGTCGTGTTTGCTCTTGCTAAGCGATTATCGTTGCCAATTCGATTCATCGGAATTGGTGAGCAAGTTGACGACCTCCGCCCTTTTGACTCCCAACAATTTGTTGAAGCCCTTTTTTCAAAATGATTAAAATCAACAAACTGAGCAAACGTTATGGTGATGGCCAGGACGCACTTACCGATATTAATTTTGAAATTGGTAAAGGCGAAATGTCTTTTGTTACCGGTCATTCTGGAGCGGGAAAAAGCACCCTACTAAAACTAATTCTTGCCATCGAAAAACCCAGTGGTGGGGATCTTATTGTCAATGGTCTAAATTTAAATAAGCTTAGCCGGCGGGAAATTCCTTATCACCGCCGCAAAATTGGAACGGTTTTCCAAGACCACCAGCTACTTACTGACCGTACAGTTTTTGAAAATGTTTTACTTCCTTTAGAAATTTCGGGATTTCCAGTTGAAGATGCTAAAAGACGTGTTCGCGCGGCACTGGACAAAGTCGGTTTGCTGAAAAAAGAAAAAATATTCCCTGCTGCCCTATCTGGCGGCGAACAACAGCGAGTAGGAATTGCTCGTGCCGTCGTAAATCGGCCAAGTATAATTCTTGCAGATGAGCCCACAGGGAATTTAGATCCGAATCTTTCCGCAGAAGTAATGAAGGTTTTCGAACAGTTCAAAAATGTCGGCGTGAGCTTGTTAGTCGCAAGCCATGACACTAGCCTGATTAAGACGCTGAATTATCGAGTAATCCATCTCGACCACGGCCGAATGGTTAATGATATCGGAATCGGCAATGAATAAGGTCAAAACCGCAAATCGACAAAACCAGGCGAGTCATCGCGGTAATGACGTTAGCCCACTGCAAATTCACCGCAAAATCGCCCTCGATAGTGCAAAACGATTAATTCTGAGTCCTCTCTCCAGCTCAATGACTATCGTGGTAATAGCCGTTTCCTTGCTACTCCCAGCACTGTTATTTGGTTTAAATGAAAACCTACAATCGATTTTACTTGAGTTTCAAAACAGTGCCCGTATCACCCTCTTCCTGGATAACTCAGTTAGTGAATCCCAGGGACAAAAGGTTAGTGATAACTTACTAACTGATAACGCTATACAATCTGCTACCTATGTTTCGGCAACGAAGGCTTTAGAAGAATTTAGTCTGAGCTCAGGCTTGGGGGAAGTCTTGCGAAGCCTCAGCAGCAACCCTCTACCGGCAGCAGTAATTATAACTCCAGCAACACTAAATACGGGGGAGATAAATGCTCTCTCGCAGCGCCTGGAAACAATTTCTGAAGTGGATTTCATTCAGCTTGATAGTCAGTGGATTAATCGACTGTCCGCACTTTCGGATTTGATCTCAATTATAGGCCAACTACTCGCAGCCATAGTAATTACTGGACTATTTTTCATAATCGGCAACACGATCAAGCTCAGTATTGAAAATAGACGACAGGAAATTCAAGTAATAAAACTGGTCGGCGGCACCGATATTTATATTGCCCGACCTTTTCTCTATACCGGCTTACTCTTTGGCATACTCGGTGGAAGCGTGGCGGTATTCCTGCAACTTATTATTTTAATGGTGCTTAATGGGTCTTTACAGGAACTAATACAGCTCTATAACAGCAACTTCGAGCTACGAGGCTTCGGCTTCTTCAATAGTCTCTCCTTGGTAATAACTGGTGCATTAGTCGGTTGGTTGGGGGCATTTTTAGCGAGTTTTCGTTATATTCGCGGTGTTAATCCTTAGGCTTTTTAATATTTCTGTAATTTCAACAGTTTAGATGTCCCCCACAGCAAAAAATTTTCGCCGCTGCGGCTTGAAATTGCCACGTTCGGCCCCATTTCTTTAGTTGGCTCAACGAAATTGCGCCCATAATATGTTGCATCGTGGTCTCAATTACAGCACTTAAGCCCAGTATCCATGCGGTTTTGAATACCATATGTGGTGAATCTAAAATTTGAGTGCTAAAATACTGTCTTATTACGCGTTACATTCAATTGCGGTGAAAATAAAAGAATGAGTACAGAAAAGAATTTACAAGTTTTCGACCCCACCACTCCGGGTCGCGATTTAACGGCTTACATGACTTCTGCGAACAGCATTGCGGTGCTGACACAGGAGCAAGAGCAGGAACTCGCGCGGCAATATTATTATGATGACGATGTTGACGCGGCCCGCCAACTGGTGCTTGCTCACTTACGTTTCGTCGTGCACATGGCAAAAACTTATTCTGGCTACGGATTATCTCAAGCGGATCTAATTCAAGAAGGTAATGTAGGATTGATGAAAGCAGTAAAACGCTTTAATCCTGAAGTTGGTGTGCGTTTAGTTTCTTTTGCTGTGCATTGGATCAAAGCAGAGATGCACGAATACATTCTCCGTAACTGGCGTATTGTAAAAGTCGCCACTACTAAGGCTCAGAGAAAATTATTTTTTAATCTGCGCAGCTCGAAGAAAAGATTGGGTTGGTTGAACAACGCAGAAACTCAAGCAGTAGCAGATGATCTGGGTGTGGATGCTAAGGTTGTGCAGCAGATGGAAGGTCGCATGAGCGCTTATGACACTTCATTCGATGCTGATGCTGATACTGATGATGACACTGCTTATCGTGCGCCTGCTTTCTACTTGGAAGATCAGAATTCCGACTTGGCAAATCAAGTTTCAGACGCCGAATGGGAAGAAGCGACCAATAACAGCTTACATACTGCCATGGCTGAACTTGATGATCGTAGCAAAGATATTTTGAATAGTCGCTGGCTAACCGATGATAAGGCAACTCTGCATGAGCTTGCCGATAAATATGGTATTTCTGCAGAACGTATTCGACAGCTAGAGAAAAACGCGATGAATAAAATTAAGGCAAAAATGGAAGTTGCTGCCTGAAGCGAGCGTTAATCAAAAAATGACTCAAAACAAAGCCGCGAATTTCGCGGCTTTTTAATGCCCGAAATAGTTCACTTAGTAGTAGACTTGATCCCCGAATTCACCACATCCAAAATGTCACTATGTCCTACCCATTTCTAGTTTTCGCCAGTATCAACGGTTTTATTGCCGTAGCCTTAGGCGCTTTTGCCGCACATGGGCTGCAATCCAGACTGACCCCAGAGTTACTCAATACCTTTCAAACCGGGGTGCAGTACCAGATGTACCATGCGCTGGCTTTGTTTGGAGTTGGCTTGCTTATGGTAAATTCCCCAAATGCTATTTTACCTAAATACAGTGGCTATCTTTTCCTAATTGGCATAATTTTATTTTCTGGCAGTCTCTACGTGCTCAGCCTCACAGGTATACGTTGGTTAGGGGCAATAACACCCGTCGGTGGGCTGGCACTTCTAGCTGCATGGGGATTGCTGTTTTGGTTTGCCGTAACGGGAACAGTTAAATAGCCAGATATGGAGTTAGTATGTGATGGTATATTGATGAGCACTGCGATAGCGGAAACAACAAATCCGGTGCTTATGGCATCAGTCGTGAAAAAAGGGGTTGAGTTAGGGCGCGAGGCTTTTATCGCAGAGCATATGCCGCACAGGCACTACGGCAGCGCGTCATCTACAATCGGTAGAACCTTCTTTTAAGTAAGGCTAGCTGCAAGTTGATTCCCACAGACAACAAAAGACCGATTCGTAGCTATGTTATTCGCTCCGGCCGTCTGACAGATTCGCAACGCAAAGCCCTCAAAAGCCATTGGCAGGACCATGTCATTGAGTATGAAACGAAACTCATTGATATCAATACCGTATTCCCTGAGACAGGAAAGCTCATTATCGAAATCGGCTTTGGCATGGGCGACTCTTTGTTGACAATGGCAATCGAAAACCCTGATTCCAATTATATTGGCATCGAAGTTCACAAACCCGGCATCGGCAAATTGCTCCATGGCATAACAGAGCAAAAATTAACTAATCTGAAAATAGTCTGCCATGATGCTAAAGAAGTGATGCTTAACTGCTTTAAAGCCGCCACTATCGATAAGGTTCAAATCTATTTTCCCGATCCATGGCCAAAAAAGCGCCACAATAAACGTCGAATAATCCAACCAGACTTTGTCGAATTATTAGAGCGACGTCTCAAACAAAATGGTTTGATTCATTTGGCCACAGACTGGGAAGCCTATGCGGAGCACATACTAGAAGTAATGGAATCAGTTGAAGGTCTGCAGAACTATTGTGGGGATTCTAACTATTGGTTACAAGCAGATCGCCCTGGGACAAAATTTGAACGGCGAGGTCAGGGACTCGGCCACGGCGTTTGGGACCTACTCTTCGAGAAGTGCTAATCGAACGATTCAAATTGCACAAGCTACAAAATCACTAAATTGCCTAAAACCAAAAACGATGTTCATGTTCTTTTAACCAGCCAATATAGTGTTCGTGGTTAGGACAAATAGATTCCACCAAATTCCAGAATCGCTTCGAATGATCCATGTGAACCAAATGACATACTTCGTGGGTAATCATGTAGTCGATAATGCTATAGGGCGCCATCATGATCAGCCAGTTGTATTGGATTACTCCCGCCGAAGTACAATGCCCCCATTTTGATTTGGTTTTCCGCAGCTTTATTTCAGTAATTTTATGATCAACTCCAAGATGACGCGCTAAACCACGAGCTCTAGGAAGTAAGTATTCGCTAGCTTTATCTATGAGAAAATCTTCAACCTGGATTCTAGCTTTATCTGTCGTAAGCTTATGGCCCTGAACAATGAACTTATCACCATTGATCAATACTCGACTCTTGCGGCCTTCCTTAAACACCACGGTTAGCTCACGTGCTCGATAAAAAATCCGTGCCCCTTTTTCGATCCGCAGAGTCTCTTGATCCCTCACAGATTCTTCGAAGAGTCGCTTTTCAATCCATTCTTGGTTGGCGCTCACAAATTCCTGAACTTCAGCTTTAGACGCTCTTAGTGGGCACCTAACGACAACTTTCTTATGGGTGATATAGATAGCTAATGTTTTGCGCTTGCTGCGTAAAACCTCATAGCTTAATGCCGGCAGCCCTTGTCTACGGCTAGCACCAAAATTTAATGGGACAATTTTCGATCTTGTCATAACTATCCAGGTTTTCTGGCTATTAAACTGGCAATCGCTCTTTGCGGTTTTCTTCGAATCCCTTCAAAATAATATAAAGTTTCCCACCCTAAGAAATGCTCGAGTAACTCATTTTTTGTTAACAAATAGTCCAGATTTTTTGGCCTGCCAAATTGTTGCTGATCAATAGTAAAGGTTTGGTAAACGACTATTCCGCCGGGCTTTATACACTGTGTTATGTATGGAAACAATGGTCTATGCAAATAGTTAAAAACTAATACTCCATCAAATAATTTCCCCGCCAAAGGATTTGTATTTCCAAGCTCAAGATCAACGGTCCAGAATTCTGCCTTTAGGGTTTTCCCCATTACTTTTTCTGTTGGTTTTTCAGCAAGCTTAGTTCGGGCTTGCTCCAGAGATTCCTTATTACAATCGGCAAAAATTACCGGAATTCCATTCTCCAGTAGAAACAAGCCGTTCCTTCCGGAGCCACAAGCCAAGTCCAAAAACCCAAATTCATTATCCAGGCCTTTTAGCAGTGGAAGGTTTGCCACTACTAACTCGGCGGCGTTGTCATTTAAGTGTGGCATGGATTATCAATAATATAAAAACGAGCAGCCAAGTAAAGCATTGCGTAAAATAAGGCAAACTGGCGCAGCCTACAACAATTGAATTATCTTTGTTAGATAAGAAAACATATAGTCGCAGGTCAGCCTATGCGGAATCGAGTTAGTCAATCCTGATATGAACAGTTCAAACAACAGGGATGAAATCTTTGCCGGGACAATGCTCCCGGGAGACTTCGTATTCGATGCTAAGGTAGCAAATGTTTTTGAGGACATGATTAATAGGTCTATACCTGGTTATAGCACCATCACTACAATGATCGGAGTGCTAGCTGAGCGTTATTGCCAAGCGAACAGTACAATTTATGACCTGGGCTGCAGCCTTGGAGGAGCCAGCTTTGCGGTGTTAAATCGGATCCAACGTGAAGACATACAACTTATCGCTGTGGACAATTCTAAAGCCATGATTGAAAAGTTGAAAGAAACTGTGTCTGATAATATAAAGAACCCAAGGAATCTTAGTTGTCAATGTGAGGACATTCTCGATACGGATATATCTAATGCCTCGGTAGTCATCCTCAACTTTACTCTGCAGTTTATTCCTGTCGAGCAAAGGGGCGAACTACTTAAGAAAGTGTTTGCAGGAATGCGTGTAGGCGGAATACTTATTATTTCAGAGAAGATCACGTTTCCGGATAAAAAACTGAATCAGCTTTTTATCGAGATGTACCATAGCTTTAAAGAAAATATGGGGTACAGCAAACTTGAGATAGCCCAAAAAAGAGCCGCTCTGGAGAACGTACTGCTTCCAGAAACTCTTGAAATCCATAAAACCCGTCTTACCGAGATCGGCTTTCGATCATTTGATGCCTGGTTTCAGTGTTTTAACTTCGCCTCCATGGTCGCGTTCAAATAATGGACTTCTCTTCTCTGCAATCATACCTCGAAGGGTCGAGCCTTGAAGTACTAACCCCGACCCTACAAACCGAATACTTCGACCAGCTTAGATTAGGTGATTTCCCTCGTTGGAGAGCTTTACTTACTCAACTGCCGACTATTCAACCATCTGCTCACAACTTCGATAGCACTATTTCGATAGGTCAAGCTAAGGACGCTGATGAAGCCACACTCCAGCAGCTAAAATCTCAATTGCGAGAATTCATTCCTTGGCGCAAAGGCCCTTTTGAGCTCTTTAATATTCCCATCGATACCGAATGGCGATGCGATTGGAAATGGGATCGACTCAAATCTCAAATCTCTCCTCTTGCCGGTCGCAAGGTGCTCGACGTTGGTTCAGGAAATGGCTACTACAGTCTCCGGATGTTACAGGCTGGCGCCGAAAGGGTTATCGGCGTCGATCCCCATATCGCCTATGTTGTGCAGTTTTGGCTCATCAAACATTTCCTCAAGGACATTCCCGCAGATGTTCTACCGTTAGCCCTAGAAGCCTTGCCGGAGAATTCTGCCTATTTTGATAGTGCTTTTTCCATGGGAGTTCTCTATCACCGCCGCTCCCCCATCAATCACCTTTTGCAACTAAAAAATTCTCTAAAGCCAGGGGGAGAATTGATTTTGGAAACTTTATTTGTAGATGGCGGAAAAGGTTATAGCCTTACACCAGAAAGCAGATACGCACGTATGACAAACATATGGTTTATTCCAAGCATTCCTACTTTAGAAAGTTGGTTAAGCCGTTGCGGATTCGTCGACATTCACGTAATCGATGAATCCACCACTTCAATCGACGAGCAGAGGAAAACCAACTGGATGCCTTTTGATTCTTTAGAAGACGCTCTGAGCAAGAAAAATCCTAATCAGACTATCGAAGGATTGCCCGCACCAAAAAGAGTCATAATGCTTGCTGCCCGCTCAAAACAAAGCCTCTAGCGTCCAATTGAAGACATTGAAGGGGTCAAGCCTCGCTTTATATTTTTTAATTACTTTTTCTGACGCATTGCAATCGCAGTGACACACATTCAATTTAATATTCCAAGGTTTCTCTGACTGTAGAATTTCAATTTACAGCTGAGTATTAAAGTTGACGTACTGTAATTTATTGCGTTAACTACATGTAGCAATCATGATACTTCTGGAACCATAGGGTCAGCTCTAATACTATTCGACCAATCCGAGTTATTTCTATTACACGATTCAAATTTATTGTGTTTAGAAACATACAATAACCACTAACAAAAATAGAGAGTAAGAAAATATGGCTAGACCTCTCCGCATAGAATACCCAGATGCCGTGTATCACGTATCTAACTTCGGCTTAGATTCACAACGCGCTTTTCCATCTGCCAAATATTTCGAAGCATTTCTTGCTGTGCTAGGCGAAACCTGCGCTCGCTTGAACGTTGAAGTACATGCTTATTGCTTGCTCAGAGATCAATATCATTTGGTCGTTAAAACACCTGAAGCTAACCTCAGCAGATTCATGCGGCAGGTTGATGGCCTGTATACTCAACAATATCAACGAATCAAGCGAAGCGATGGCTCCCTCTTTCGTGGCCGCTATAAGGCAGTACTAATTCAAGCTGACAAATACCTTTTGCCTCTGTCCAGATTTATACACTCCAAAGTTAAAGCTTCGGAGGTCAATAGTTATCCCTGGACTAGTTACACATTTTTCACTCGTAAAGCCAAGCCTCCTGTATGGTTTAATCGTGACGAAACTCTCAAAAAGCTAAAATCTATCGCTGCAAAGCGCCCTGCAGCTTATAAAAAATTTGCCAGCCAAAGTGTCGATAAAGAGATCTCTCATTTCTATGGAAAGAAGAATCTTTCTTCCATTATGGGAGACGACAAATTTCGTAAAGCTGCTCAAAGGAAACGCTCTGCTACTTCCACAAGAGGTGCTTCCAAGGGAGCAAATTCGAGGTGGCGCCCTTCGTGCAAACAAATTATTACTGCTGTAGCAAAGCAATTTAAGGTTTCGGAAGCCAGCATCTACAAAGCAGCTCGTGGTCCAGGTTCGAAAAATGTGCCCCGCTGGGTTGCAATGTATTTGTGCCAAGAATTGTCCGCTGTGACTCTGCAATCCATAGCGAAATTATTCAAACTAAAACGCTACGGCACGGTCTCCACAACAGTAGGTAAATTGAAGAAAGAATTTAAGGAGAACCCAAAGGCGCGTGCGGCTGCTGAGAAATTGGTGAAACAACTCAGCAAAGCAAAATAGAATTGGTATAGAAAACTGAAAACTTTTTGGCGACTTTATTTTCGATAAAATTTCCAGCTAAAAGAAAGCCGGCATACCTTAATAGGTACGCCGGCTTTCGTGTTTCTTACTGGTAGATTTACTTAATTTTTGATTCTTTGTAAATCACGTGCTTTCGAACAACGGGGTCAAATTTCTTGATCTCCATTTTGTCAGGCATAGTTCGCTTGTTTTTATCAGTAGTGTAGTAATGACCTGTCTTAGCGCTTGATACTAATTTTATCTTATCTCTCATAATCTATACCTACTTAATCTAGCTAATTCTGTACCGACTTAAACTCTAGCGCCGTTATTGCGAATATCAGCCAATACGGCATCAATGCCAAGTTTATCGATGATTCGCATTCCTTTAGTTGAAATACGGAGTTTCACAAAGCGTTTTTCCGACTCTACCCAAAATCGATGGCTGTGGATATTAGGAGAAAAACGACGTCGTGTTTTGTTATGTGCGTGAGAAACATTGTTTCCCGCAACTGGTTTCTTGCCAGTTACCATGCAAACCCTGGACATGTTGCTGCCTCGTTCTGTTGAGTTCTAATTTGGTTCCCCTAAGCTGAATCACTCGATTCAACTTAGAATTGAATTTGGGTCAAAAATGAGCTGCGTTTTATACCAGAACAATTTTGGAATAGCAAGGTAAACCGGTGCTGAAGCCAGCACACCACGGTCGCTTCAGGCTTGAAGGCATTCTTAGTGCATACCTCTTCTGCAAATGATGCTATTTCATTGCGGCCGGCCACCAAATGATCTAAAACCCTCACGTCGATGGCTAGTAACGCGGATTCTAGCTTCCACGTGATTGCCAAGCCTACCTGACTCGATTCGGCCATAACTGAAGGTGGTTATGCGCCAAAATTACCGCTGCGGCAATTAGAAAAAGACAGCGTTTGACTACTTCTCGAAGTTAAACAGTAGCGCTTTCGATAGTACTCTGAAACAATTATTGGTGCTTGAGTGCCTAGTGTTGATTGTCTAGGCGCAAGCAGCTGAAGATTTCGTGTTCGTGATGTAGGGGTCAGGTTTTTAAGTACGAGCGGGT
>Ga0209402_10002499_pt1 | contig 18224 bp, 35 predicted proteins | sample ArcticOcean_MG_C_3_FD_187437 | JGI IMG/M metagenome (GOLD analysis project Ga0209402, IMG submission 187437) | Marine microbial communities from western Arctic Ocean - ArcticOcean_MG_CB8_126 (SPAdes) (version 2) | ecosystem: Environmental > Aquatic > Marine > Oceanic | place: Arctic Ocean... | reverse complement strand
CAAACCATTAATGAAATTCAGATTAATGAATGAAAGCACAGGTGCATCAATTCAATGTTCTAATTGTACTCATAGTTGGGATATTATACATAGTGATGATAGACCATACCTTTGTCATAACTGTGGATATGATGCACAATCACAAAAGATTGATTTAGTTGGATTAGAGGATTGGAAAAATAACAATAAAAAGTTGGATATTTAATAAAAAATTCGTATATTTGTAATGAAACTAAAAGATATAATAGTAGAAGGGATGTACGATAAACTGACGGGTCAGATAAACAAAGATGTATTCAAAACTCTAAAGAACGCTATCAAAGGTAGTGGTACTCAAGTTAAACCAAAGAAGTTTAAAGGGTACATGGTTAGAAAAGACCCTATGGGTACAATGCAGGATTTATTTGCAAAAGAAACTCGTAAATTAAAAGTTGGTGATTACTCAGATAATATAAGTGGTGTTGATGTTGAGGTAGTACTTAAATTAGCAGTAACTGAAGATGGTGTTGAGCCAGGTAAGTTCTTCATTGATGGGTTTGCCGATGCTGATGAAGATTGGCCCTCATTGGAAGTGAATATTGGTATCCACCCTAATGATATAAATGGAAGTATTTTCTCAAAGATACAACCAGTACTCAGAGATTTGGTAAGACATGAAATAGAACACCTAACACATGGTAAGGGTTCTGCCTCCGAAAAACCTAGTAAAACGATGAGGGGTGATGACGCAATGAGACGTAAAATACAAGACAACCCTAAATTATACTACAAATACTTCTTATTACCAAAAGAGGTAGATGCTAACATACATGGATTATACTCAAAGGCTAAAACAATGAAAAAACCATATCAGAAAGTGGTTGATGATTATTTAGATTCTTTGGTAGATGATGGTGTAATTACGACTAAGAAGAGAACTGAGATTTATACCACATGGAAAAAGAGAATCCCTAAAATTGGTGGAATCCCTAAATTAAAATAATTACATTTTGGCCAAATCAAACGAATTAGAAATTACACATTTAGACCTACATTCGGATAGTTACTCAAATGAAGTAAAATGGATATCAAAGGTTATCCCCGAACCATCAGTTTGTTATGATTTAGGAGCAAATGTTGGTGGGTTCTCATTAGCAATGCATAAACGCTGGCCTAATGCTAAGATTTATGCTTATGAACCATTTACTGAAACATACAAAAAATTACAAAGTAATCTACTACCACATCCGATTGAGTGTTTCAATATAGGCTTCAGCGATGAAACAAAAACTAATGTGGCAGTTGGGTTACCCACTATAAGTGATGAGAAAACTCATAATTTTGGAAGAATTACTACTGAATTTAACTCTGATGTATTAGGTGAGATAAATTTATTCTCATTTGGACAGTATCTAAAAGCAGCTCAACATAAACCTGATTTTATGAAAGTAGATATAGAAGGACACGAGTTTAAGGTGTTTAATTCAGCAGTAGAGTTTAATGTATTGAAAAATATTCCATTTTTGTATGTTGAAATAAATAATCATTACAATACTAAAAAATCAGCGCAAGCAACAAAACAACTCTTATCAGAGTATTATGATATTATAGAAAACCCATACACTATTGCTAAAAATGAGTGGTTACTATCCAATAGAACCAAAAAATCTGAATTTGGTACACCTTCCATTCCATCCGGTTTAAAACCAAAAGGTATTAGTAACACCCCTATCAATATATTATATAAATTAAAGTCATTTAAATAAATTAGGATATTTGGAAATTAAGTTGTATATTTATAGTTGGAACTATAAAAAAGATTTAAAATGAAGAAAAGTGAATTTATATCAGAGGTATTTAAAGAAGAGATACAGATGTTAAACGAAGGTAAAGCTCTTCGTGTGTTTGATTGGGATGATACTCTTGGTAAATCAACATCATACATTTATGTTAATCATAAAGATGGTAAGCAAACTAAGTTAGACCCAGCCGAATACGCAGTATACAAAGAGAAGTCTGGCGATGAGTTTGATTTCAAAGATTTCAATAGAATGATGAATAATCCAAAGGTAATCAAAAAGAACTTTAAATTACTTCAGAGAATGTTGGATAACCCACAGAAAAAAGTAACGATACTAACCGCCCGTAAGTTAGCATTCCCAGTAAGAAAGTATTTAAAAGATACATTCAGTATGGATGTTTACGTTGTGGCATTAGGAAGTAACAATCCAAAGGATAAATCAGATTGGATTGAGAAACACATCAAAAAGGGGTATACTGATATTGCATTCATGGATGATTCACCTAAGAATATTCAAGCAGTAGATACTTTAAAATCCAAATACCCAAACATTAGGATAAAAACTCACTTAGTTAAGGAACATATTGAAGATGAAGTTCAACAATATGTAAATAAGATAGTTCACTAAATTTAAAACCATATTTATTATCAAATGAATTACGAAAAGAAAGTAATGAAGGACACATATGAAATCTTAATAAAAGAGGATTTCGAATGGACTAACGAATTTAGTAACTCAATGAAATTAAAAATGATTGAGTTATTATTAGAGTATTTTACAGATATTGAACACTATGAAAAATGTGCTAAATTGAAACCAATACTCAATAAATTGGAGAATACAAATGAAAATAATAGTGAAATCATTATCACCGGAAGTAACAAAACTTAAACCTAAAGAGTGGATAGTATATGTTATGAGTGAAACCGACCAATCAATAGAAGCATCTATATGTGGAATTGATAGTTTAGTTGGGACTATAACAGATTTTGAACTTAAATATAAAATATGAACCTATTTATATAAAAATGAAGTTATATATATTAAACGATGATATTAATACATTTGAGCATGTAGTAGACTGCATTCAAAAGTATTTAAATTATCCATATATGCAGAGTGTATCAATTTCCCATATCGTAAATGATAATGGGGAATGTTTGGTTAAACAGGCTGATGATGAAGAGTTGATACAAAATGTATATGAAAATTTAGTTAAAGAAGGGTTAAACCTAAGAATAGAGAATTAATATGAGCAAATCAAAAGGTTTGGGTGATGATATTAAAAAAATAACATCAACATTAAAGTTAGATAAAATCGCAGAACAAATCGCAGCATCTGTTGGTAAAAAAGACTGTGGTTGTGGTAAGCGCCAAGAGATTCTTAATAAATTATTCCCATACGGAGATAAGAAATGAATTTAAAAGAACATATTCAATCAGAAATTAAATCTCAATTAGGTGAATCGACAATCAATGAGGCTTGTTGGGATAACTACAAGCAAGTTGGTATGAAAACCAAAGGTGGTAAGCAAGTTCCTAATTGTGTTCCTGAAGGACTTAAAGAAGGTATAATGAGTGATATACACCTTACAATCAAATCATCATCAACCGAAGAAGACTTTATTAAAAAATTCTTCAAAAAGTATGGTAAGCAGGTTAAACCAAATAAAGAATCTATCGAATGGGTCAAAGGGTTATATTCAGATGTAAAAAACGAATCAATTAACGAAGAAGATTTAGATGAAATAAAATACACAACCCCAAATTTCGAATTAGAATGGGAAGAAGCAGTACGTTATCCTGAATTTAAAGAGATGGGTAAGGAAAATTGGGTTAAAATTGCTAAACAAGGAAAGTTAGTTAACTATAGTTCAATTAAAGATATATTAGGTAATGTTGATTTAAATTTTGATAGTTTAGAAGAACCTAAAAAACAACGTTTCCAATCTGCTTTTAAAAAAGGAACTATAGAAACGCCTATAGCAGTTAAATTCTCAGACAATGATTATGATTTAGTTGCAGGTAATACACGACTTTCAGGTTTAGTTAAAAATGGAGAGGATCCTAAAATATGGATTGTTAATATTGGAAGTATAAACGAATCAGTAAACGAAGAAGATTTAGATGAAAAACTAATCACATTCTCTAACAGAGCACCTTATGGACAGATAGTGTTTATGGCAGGTGGGGCTGGTAGTGGTAAAGGATTCGCAATAGATAACTTTATAGATTCAGCAGGATTCAAAGTAAGAGATGTTGATGATATGAAGAAAGCAGTTGGGAAGTTAGATAAGTTAGGTAAATTCTCAGTTGATAAGTGGTATAAAAAATATGGTAAGAACTTATCATCTAAATCTAAGGGTGGTGGATTATCACCAAAAGCTCACGTTGAAGAATTTATACTAGGTACGGGAATGAGTATTTCAGATGTTGCATCTGATTTGAAGAACCCTAATAATGTAGCATCACTACACTATATCGTAGATGCTATGGGATTAAAAGATAAGTGGGTAATTAATATGTTAAGTGGTAAAACAAACAAAGAAACTTTACCTAACTTATTGTTTGATATTACTGCTAAAAAAGTATCATCAATTACAGATGTTATCAAACCATTAATCGAAGCTGGGTATAATTCTAAAAACGTTCACCTCATTTGGGTACTTAAAAACTATCATGCAGCTGTTAAAGCGAATAAAACGCGAGATAGAGTTGTACCAGATGATATCTTATTACAAACACATGAAGGTGCATCTCAAACAATGTGGGAAATTCTAACTAAGATAAAACCAAAAGGATTAGATGGTAGAATCGATGTTATTTTAAATAATAATAAATTCACAGCAAAGTTTGTTGATTCAAATGGTAAGGAAATCCAAGTAGAACCTAACCAAATGAACAAATTTAAAAAAGCACAACCAGTTGTTAGTGGATTCAAATCACTTCCTATCAAAAAGCAAGGTGGTGGTATTATTCCTGAGAAATATTGGCAGGGTGAACTTAAAGGTTGGATTCTATCAAATACTCCAGATACAATTGATTTTGAAGAATTAGAAAATCCAACGAAGGATACTGAGTAATAATTCTTAACATAAACTTAACATTAAAAGCTTGGTAATACCAGGCTTTTTTTGTATATTTACTATAGTAATGAGTGATAAGAAAGAACATATAGCTAAATTAGAAAAGATAACCCTATCTCAACAAGAGATATGGCAGGCCATGCGTTCTAATGTAGAGAAAAATAAGAAAAAATACACTCGTAAAGAAAAGCACAAAGGGGAAAATTTAACATTTTTTAACATTTAAAATTTGGTAAATCCAATAAATTGTTGTACATTAGTAGGGTAATAAGGGTTAGGTGTTAACTCAATTGAAAATTAAAAAATAAATAAGTTATGAGTAAGAAAATCAAATTAATAATCGAAGGTACTGAGTATCAACTTCCAATTTCAGCAGCACGTTTGAAAGAAAATAGTAAATGGAATGAAGAAACTTATATCCATATGGGTGCTAAACATACCGCATCAATCATCAAACAATATGTAAAGAAATTCTTTCCAGAAATTAAGGTTTGGAGTAAATCCAATGTATATAGTGGTGGTTCATCAGTTGATGTAAATCTATCCAATTCAGATGGTTCTTCAATCCATCAAAACATCTACGAACAAATTTCAGAGTTTTCTAATAAGTTCAAAGCAGGTTCGTTCAATGGTATGGAAGATATCTATGAGTATAAGGAAGGTACAATAACTACTGATAACAATACTCCACTAAAATATTTCCCATCTTATGTATTTTGTAGTAACGCTCCAAAGTGGGGAACGGTTGAGTATTGGTTGAACGAATATCAATCCTTCAAAAATATGACTTCTGAAAATCCAAACTATGATTCTTATATGGCAGCAGTCAAGAAAGCGGGTGGTTGGTTAACTATGAACAAAACATATATGAGTGATAAAGAATTTAATAGTGTACAGTCGGTATTAAATATAATATAATATGAAATACATTAATAACAAAGAAGTTCTGAGTTACTTCCATCAACAAACTCTAAACGGTTTTTCCGTTAGTGAACAATCTATGAGTGGTACTATCGAATGGGTCAATCCCAACAATGAGAAAACTATTCTAGCAACTCCAAATTGGATTGATGAGGGAATCGTTCCGATTGATATGAGTACGGATAGTGATTATGAAAATGTAGGTGAGATTGTATTAAGTGGTTCAATTGATGAACAACTAACTCAATACTCTACGGTTGTTGAATCAGTTTTAGCAGTTATATAATATGTACACAAAAGAACAAATTGATAGAATGAGTATTAAAAATAGCATAACGACTTAACAATTTGTTAACATTAAAAGTTTGGTAAATCCAACTAATTATCGTATATTTACATAGTAAATGAGTGAGATGACAGAGATGAAAAAGAAAATAGTTTACTTCGATATGGATAACACTTTGGTAAATTTCCAAAGTGCCATCGACCAACTACCAACACAAGTTAAAGAGAGTTACAACGGTGAGTTAGATAATGTGCCAGGTATATTCTCAAAAATGAAACCAATCAATGAAATGGTTCATTTGTTCAACCAAATGGCTGCAGATGAACGTTACGATGTTTATATACTATCTACATCACCTTGGGATAACCCAACCGCCGCTTCTGATAAAGTTGCATGGGTTAAGAAATATCTCCCACTATACGGATACAAACGATTGATTCTATCTCACAACAAACACCTCAATATTGGTGATTACCTTATTGATGATAGAACTGCTAACGGAGCAGGTGAGTTCACAGGTGAGTTGATTCAGTATGGTACTGAGAAATTCCCAACTGTACAAAGTATTAAAACTTACTTAAACGTATAGAATGGGTAGATTACCAAATGTAAAGAACGTAAATAAAGGAAAACGACACAAAAAGAAACACCAATTTAAAATAGGTACACCTGTCGTATTTAAGTGGTATGGTGAGCGTGATTACGGACACATATCAGCACTAACATTTGATAAGGGAACTAAAAACGCACATTATTCTATAAAAGCTACAGGTAGAATGGGGTGTATATATCATACATTAGAATTAGATGACCCAGACGACCCATATTGTTATGTATCATCTGTATTAACTAAATCTATACCCGATACGGAACTCCAAAAGATTTCAGACCACAAATTAGGTAAACATCTGATTACATTAGTTAAACCATCTGTAACTAAAAAGGTAGTTAAGAAAAAGGTAACTAAAAAGGTGGTTAAGAAAACCCCCGTTAAAAAGGTAGCCAAACCTAAGAAAGAATCTGTTAATAAATCAGAACTTAAAAAAGCAATAAATAAACAAAAGGATTTCTTAAACGGAAAAATAGAGAAAAACTTTTGGTAAATCCAAAAATTAATTGTATATTTGTATTATGAGTTTAACTAAAAAATACATAGAGCAGGAAATAGAGAGGGGTAATGATGTACTTCACCCAAACTCCCAACATTCAGATGATGAATATAACTATGCTCTATTCAAACAAACACAAGAACAAGAGTGGTGTTATTATTCGGGAATGCCATCACCAAAGGCATATGAAGAACCACAACCCATAGAATTTGATGATGATTCAACAGATGATGATGAAGAGTATAACCCACCAGCTGATAGAAACATTGGTGATGGGTATGTTGATTATACTGAAGACGAATGAAGAATTTATTAATAGGGTTAACCCTTACCTTTATAGGACAGATATTGATATTCTTCCAAACAAATGGCCAATTCTTTATACCTTGGTTTAAAAATCACCCATTCATTATATCTCTGGTCGGTGGTACTTTAGTATCATATCTGTTCATTACAGGCACAGGTTATACGGTAGAATACTTCGGTGGAACTGTATGGGAAAATAGATTATTAGGATTCGGTGTGGGTATGATATCATTCTCATTTTTAACTTGGGCTTATTTAGGTGAAGGAATCACCACAAAAACAACAATATCGTTAATGTTAGCATTAACTTTAGTATTAATTCAAATTCTTTGGAAATGAAAAATGTTATAAATGTAAAACATAGTATAATAACTCAACAACACCATCTATTAAGACATATAGGAGATGTTGTATATGGTAGTGGTAATCTAAATGGGATTCCACAATGGCGTGATAGAAGTAAATTATACAAATTAACTGATACGGCATTCAACACCGATTACCTATTTACTCAAAGAGATTTTGAATTTTTAGAAAGGTTACATTTAAAATATAAATTTTAATACTTATATATAAATTAAAGAAGTTATGGACAATATATTTAAACAAATGAGTACTATTCTATTTGCCATCATGGTAGTTATAGGAATAATCACAGTAGGTGTATTTGTATTCGCAGGACCAGCTTGGTACATATGGAATCATATAATAAGCCCAAAGTTCGGTTTACCAATCTTTTCTTTTTGGGAAGCATTCTTAACAGTATTAATGATTAAATTGTTAATACAACCGTTTTCATCTTTTCAGAAGAATTCCGATTTAAAAAATATAAAAGATTAATATGAAAAAGGGCGATGTAATGTCATCTGGATTTGTTCTTGGTAGGGGAAGGCAGCCTATGAACCTATCCGAAAAAGCAATTCGGTATGCGATGAAAAACTCCAAATCTAATTCAGGCGCATCTAGATTCTTAAATATATCATTAACAACTTATGAAAAGTATTCTAAGAGATATATTGATGAGGAAACGGGTAAGACATTATGGGAAATTCAAAAGAACAAACGTGGGTTAGGTATTAAAAAACCATATAATATAACCAAAGGTAAATACGCTTTAAAGGATATATTGGAGGGTAAGTATCCTGAATATTCGGTGCATCAATTGAAACGAAGATTGATGAACAATGCTGATAAGGTAGATTTCCCATGTAAGTGTCATAACTGTGGGTATGATGAACGTAGAATTACAGATAACAAAATCCCATTGGTATTAGACCACATAGATGATAATTGGACAAATCATATAAAAGAGAATATACGATTCTTATGTTATAATTGTTTTCATAATCTAAAGGGTAATATCAGAGGTGGCCAACCACAATGGCGTATTGAGCAGGTGGAGAAAGCTAAGGAAACTATAAAGTTAAATAAGAAAAAAGAAGAATCTAATAAGTAAACAATAAAAATAGGAAAAAGTTATGAGTAATGGAAAAGAAATCTTTCATGGTAAAGATAGTAGAGAAAAACTACTTAAAGGTGTAAATGAATTAGCGAACGCTGTAAAAGTAACGCTCGGGCCTCGTGGAAGAAATGTTATCATTCAACGAGATGGTACACCACATATTACAAAAGATGGTGTTACAGTTGCAAAATCAATTGAGTTTTCAGATGCATCCGTTAACTTAGGTGCACAGATTATCAAAGAAGCATCTCAACAAACCGCAGACCATGCTGGTGATGGAACAACAACATCAACCGTATTAGCACAACATATTTTCAATGAAGGTATGAAGGCTGTAGAGAGTGGAGCAAATCCAATTGAATTATATCGTGGGATGCAGTTGAGTGTAAAGGATATTGTTAAACATCTTGTTGATGATGTTTCATTAGATGTAAAATCAAACGATGCAATTAAAAACATCGCAACCATATCAGCAAATGGTGATTCTGAAATTGGTGCTATTATAGCAGAAGCAATTCATCAGGTAGGTAACGATGGTGTAGTTACAGTAGAAGAGGGTAACTCAAATCAAACTGAGTTAGAGATAGTAGAAGGTTTAGAATTTGATAGAGGATATTTATCACATTTCTTTATGAACAATCAGGCTAAATTAGCTTGTATGTTAGAAGCACCTGATATTTTATTGTATGATGGTACAATCAATCAAATGGATGAAATCGTACCATTATTAGAACGTGCATCTATTAATAACAAAACAATTGTTATTGTAGCTCATGATATACAAGGAGAAGCACTTTCTACTATGGTAGTTAATGCAGCGAGAGGTACACTACAATGTTTAGCAGTAAAAGCTCCCGGCTTCGGACAAGAACGTACAGAAATCCTAAAGGATATGGAAGCTCTAACCGGCGCAACAATGATTACATCTGAATTAGGGGTTACATTAGAAGATGTAACAGAAGAACATTTAGGTTCTTGTGATAGAGTTGTATCTGATAAATCTAAGACCGCAATTATTGGTGGGCATGGTGATACATCAGATATAGATACTCGTATTCAGATGATTAAAACTGAAAAAGAAAAGAGTGATTCGGATTTTGAGAAGGAAAAACTACAAACTAGATTATCTAAATTAGCAGGTGGTGTAGCAGTTATTAGAGTTGGAGCAGAATCTGAAGTGGAATTGAAGGAAAAGAAAGATAGAGTAGATGATGCAATCTTATCAACAAAAGCAGCATTAGAAGAAGGTATTGTACCAGGTGGTGGAGTTGCACTGATTCATGCTAAGAATCTACAGATTCAAACCAAACGAGATTTATCAGATGATAAATGTAAGGGTATTGAGATAGTAGAATCCGCATGTGAATCTCCATTCAGAGAAATTGTTGGAAACGCAGGATTATCAGCTGATACATTATTAGATAGATTAAATAGTGTACCAAAAGGCTCAAAGTTGAACTCAACAATTGGGTACAATGTAGTAACAGAAGAGTTTACCGATTTAATAACCGCTGGAGTTGTAGACCCAACTAAGGTGACTCGAACCGCTATTGAAAAAGCAGTATCAGTTGCTGGAACATTACTTACAACATCTGCTATGGTAGTAAATGAGCCTGATACTGATAAATCTTAGTTTAACTAATTAATTTTATATACTTATAATAAATGTAAGGATTATATGTTTAGTAATACAATATTTGATAATACTAAAGTTGTTAAACAAAAGTACCCATATCAGTATATAAATATACTATGGCCATTAAGTGAACAAACTGAAATAACAATACAGTTGTATGATAAAATAGTTAAGGTAATGAGTGATACAAGTAGTATGTGGGATATTGGTTTGGAATGATAAAGTATTAATTGGTAAAAGAAAATCGAATAATAAATCATATCCTGGAAAGTGGGAATTCCCCGGCGGAAAGGTTGATATGCATGAGAGTTTTTCGGAAGCAGTTAAGCGTGAATGGAAAGAAGAGTTGGATATAGAAGTACAACCAATCCATCAGCTTAGAACATTAAGCAATGATGATATTGAATTTATACCGTTCATTTTGAAATTAATAAGTGGTAAAGCTAAGATGCTTGACCACGATGAAATTAGATTTGTGGAGAGGAAGGAATTCCTCTCTATGGATTTAACAAAATTGAGTAAAGAAGCGGGCCAGATATTATTTGGCTCATATGGTATATTTTTAAAAGGAGTAAGTTGATGTTCAAAAAAGTGTTACGAATATGGTCTGTGATTGTATGGAAATTTCGTAAAAAAGTAAAAAAAGATAAAATGATGAAAGATTGGTGGATGGAGATAGGGAGACCGCATATAACTAAATATGATTAGATATAATAAGAAATGAAAGAAGTAGGTATTAGATGGGGTGATATGAATAAAGCCCAACAGGACTCAATAATGATTTTAAAAAATTGGTTACATCAGATGTGGTCTAACGATGATATAAGAGATTATTATAGTTTACATAAGTGGTTATCTGAAATCCCTAATAAAAACACATTGATATCAGCATCCGATTTAACAGTTCTTAAAGAATTGTGGGATGTGTATAGTTCAAGCATAGACACCCAAACAAAAGTTAATTTAAAATAAAAAACACCATATTTATATAAAAGTAAGGAACGCATGGAAGTAATGTTATCACAATATCAGGCAGTTGTATTAAATAGAGCAATCGACCTATTTAGGACTAGAAAAATCGGAACAAATACCCTAATAGATGATGCGTATGTTTTACAAAAACGACTTGCCGTATGGATATCCGTAAATACACCTAAAACAGGAAATAGCGGAATAACTTCAGCTGTTACTGCTAGTGCCAGATTAGCATTCAATACAGTTATTAATGATAATCGACCCGCAACACCTCCAATATATTCTACCTATGTGGGAAACACATCAGCCGTTGGTACTGCTAATGTAACTAATACAACAGGATTTGGAGAAACTTAAATAACCAAAATAAAAATATAATAACCCAATTTGTATAAAATAATAAATACTTTTTGGGTTATTTTTTGCTGAAAAGCTTGGTTTATTGAATAAAAATGTGTATATTTGTTTAAATAAAGTTTAAAAAAGTTATGATAGAAACCGCACTATATAGTTTCGCATCTAATTCTACAAAATCGGAGATATCCCCTAAAGCATTCTTTGGGTTTAATAACGAATCTGATTTTGCATTGAGTTGGATTACTTCAGTTAAATCAGCAAAACTACACTTCAAAAATGTAGTATTGGTAACCGATACTTGGGCTTGGGATAACATATTCTCAAAATTAGATTTACCATTTGATGAGGTTAAATTAACATTAGATTCTATCGATGAAAACACTAATATGTGGGCCATTTCAAAAGCACATGCTATATTAGAAATGAACGAACCATTTTTACATATCGATTCTGATGTTTATATATGGGAAGCTTTAGATAAAAAATATCTAATGAGTAATCTTTTGGTTCAAAGTAATGAATCATCAGAATCCGATATACAATCTGATTTTTACTACTCATTATATGAAATCCACAATCTATATTTTAAAGGTATAAACACATATTTAGATAACTCTAATTTAATTGAACGTGATATATATGCATATAATTGTGGAGTAGTTGGTGGTACGGATGTAGAGTTTTTAAGAAAATGGGCGGGGCAGATGATTGAAACCGCAAACGTAATTGATACTATTATACCGTCTATTGATGAGCTAGAATTCAATCCATCTGATGTTATGGTATGGGTTGAACAAACGTTACTTATGTTGATGGCTGAACACCATATGGTTGATGTATCTGAATTAGTAGAAATTGGAGTTGAACAATCATACTATACACATTTTTGTGGTAATGTTAAGAGAGATGTAAATCTTATGAAAGCCCTTAATGTTAAATCAAGCACCCTATTTGGTGAAATGAAACTACCAATTGATGGATTTGGTATATCTACAGGTGGTGTTGTTAAACCTATACCAACCAATGATATACCAACTTATGATATACCAACTTATGACCCTCAAACAGGGGATTTAAACCCTCACCACAAAGAACTTACAGGCAAAGAAAATCCAATGGGTGAATACAACAAAGTAGGTATATTAAAAGAAAAGAACGATATCATGTTAAAACGGTATAATGAATCTAAAAAAATACCTAATCTATACCTTGATTCATATCTCCAAAAAACAATTTGGAAAACTTTTTGGAGATATGAATCATGGAAACATTTGGTTAATAAAATAATAAATTTAATAAAAAGTTATGGCAAATCACGTAAGTAATAGAATAGTAATTTCAAATATCAATAATGATATTTTAGATGAAGTAAATCGTATATTCAAAAAAGCAGAAGGTGAATACGAAGTTGGTACAGACGAGTTAGCAAAGCGTGTATTCGGTGATGATGCTCCTGATGAATATGATTTCAGTTGGTATTGTGATAATTGTGGAGCTAAGTGGATGCATGGATATGCTGAGCTTGAAGAATACGATAGTATGGATGAAATTTGTATAGAGATAACATCAGCGTGGGATTCGATAAATGGGTGGGTATATAGATTATTCCAAAATCTATCTAAGATTAACGAAAGTGTTATCATAATGAATACATTTGAAGATGAAGGTTATAACTTCGCCGGAGTGTATTATACATCTAAAGAGCATGAAGATGAATGTGAGTGGATAGATATGGATGAGCATGATGTTAATATAATGTTTGGAGATGATGTTGAACAATCTGAGATTGCTAATGATAAATTTTACGATGCGATGTATGAATTAGAAAAATCACATAAAGAATGTCATTTAAGAGTTATTGAAGATATGAAATTAAACCCAGAAAATTATGAGTAATTCAACATATCAAATAAGAAAAACTGCAGTTGAAAAAGATTTCTCTGTAATATTAAACGATAGTTTAGGGAGTGTATTAGAATTTGAAACATTCGAAGAAGCTTCTCAAATAGTTATAATACTAAATTCAAATTCGGATAGTAATTGTAGATATGAGTTGGTAGCAGTTCCTACAATTAAAAAATCCATATGAAGTTAAGAAGTGGTAAATACGCAGGTAAGGATATAGAGTATGTTCGAAGAGTAGCACCTTGGTATATCAATTGGGTAAAAACGAATAGACCCGAAATGTTAAAGGAACGTACTTCTAAGAAAGAACCTAATGATACTATTAACTCAATGAAATCTGATAATGTATGGGCACGGAGTATAAAACCTAACTTAGATTTTGATACCCAACCATCAGAATTGTATAAGATACCATTAGAAGAACCAATAGCTGAAATTAAAGTTGAGGTTGAAAAAGATACATCAAATAAATGGTGGGGTTAACAAAATTTAAAATATGAAAAGTATAAATAACGATATAACTATATCACAAAAACAATATCTTAATCTACAAATAGTAAAAAGATATCTGGCCCCACTTATGAAGCAATTGGATGGGTTAGATTATTATTTCTATGGTGGATGTATACGAGATGTGTATATGGGTATAACTCCAAATGATATCGATTTGGGAACTCATAACAAAGAACATATAGATTTAATAACAGCCAGATTACAAAAATGTGGGTATCATTTAGATGTGATAACACCATATGGGTATAAGATGAACTATCTAAACGCATCAATAGATTTATCGAATTGGCAAACGTTACAGGTATCTGAAAAGATAAGTGATTTTGATTTCACAATTAATACAATCGCATTAACATCTAAATATGAATTCATATTTCATAGAACTACGTTAGATGATATTGATAATAGAATCCTAAAAGAAACAATACAATCTACCGGTCGTAAGCATCCGGATATTCATGGTAGAACTACAAAGTTCTATAGTAGGGGATTTACTCATCATAATTCACCACCCATCCCATCAGTTAATGTAGAATTGGTATCAACATATATTCAGGATGTGGAATGGGCAGAGAGAGAATTTGATTTAAGAATAAGAACATAATATGAAAACACAAAAACTAATTAAGGAATACAAAGAAGCATCACCAAAAGAAATACGATATGCTATATTAGAGAACTTCTTCTTTGGATTTAGTGGAGCGGTAATAGTCCCATTCATTGCTTTACGAATGGATATTGGAGTACTCATAGGTTATATGATACATTACTTTTATATCAGTAAAGTTATTAACAGACCCAAATACACAACAAGTTTGGCGAAGTTTATCTTATTTCCAATACCAACATCATTTGGGGCGTATATAGGGTATAAATTAGCATACTTTATTTCACAATATTTAACACAATACATTCAATAAAAAATTGTATATTTACATAACAAAAAACACATAATATGACGAGTAAAAGAAAGCAGGAAATTATAGATAATATAGAAGGAACTTTAGCTAACAAAAAGAACGTTAACGAAGATTGCCGGGATACCCTAAAAAAGATTTTAGAGAACGTTAAGAATGATACCCATGTGGTAGCTAAGAAAAGAGGAAGAGCACCTAAACCAAAGAAAAACTAAACCTACCATAATGGCAAGAGTAAACTATGAAGCTCTCGGTAAACTCATTGATGTAGATGAGAAAGACTTGGAGTTTGAAAGGGTTACAAATTCAATAGATGTGGTGGATATAGATTATGGTGTAGAGGTCATATTCGATTATTACAGGCGTCATGGATTTCCCCACTACAAAATTCGTGAAGATGAAAAGTACACCCACATGAAGAAACTGGGAAAGTTTGATGTGAATACAATACTCAATGGTAATCAGATAATTCAAACTATGCATTGTCTAAGATTAGCTTGGTCATACTTTCCTTTCTTTTGGGAAATACAATGTGGTAATTCTATGATATCACCAATGGACAGCTTTTTAAATGATGATAAGTTTAAGGCTACCATTAAAAAGGCATGGACTTGGCAACAGAAGCATTATAAAGGTGAAAATCCAAATTCTACAAACATCCGGTTCCGTGAGAATAGATTAAGACAATCAATTAAGATTTATAGTGGAACTCAATCTGTGAGTAATTTCAGACCTTCTGCTGCAAAACTAATTTATGAGAAATATGGTGGTCCGGTAATTCGTGATATGTCCTGTGGTTGGGGTGGTCGTTTATTGGGGTTTCTTGCATCATCTAATACCAAGCATTACATAGGTACAGAACCATCCACACGAGCCTATGATGGTTTGTTAAAAATGAGCAAAGAATTCTCGTATTTAGGAAAACAAGTTGACATATATAAACAGGGAAGTGAGGAATTTGTTCCTGAAAAGGAATCAATCGATTTATGTTTTACTTCACCACCATATTTCGATACCGAAAAATATTCGGATGAACCAACACAAAGTTATATAAAGTTTCCAACAGAAGATAAATGGATGAATGAGTTTATGAGACAGACTATGGAAAATTGCTATTATGGATTAAAAGATGGAAAGTATATGTTGATTAATATAGCAAATACACCTAAACACAAATTTATAGAAGAAGGTACAATTAAAGTGGCAGAAGAAATAGGATTCACCCACGAAACTACCTTACAATTAACATTATCAAGTGTGATGGGAGCAGGGTATAAATACGAACCCGTTTTTGTCTTTAAAAAATAAAATAAAGATTTAACATTTTTTAACATATAAAGTTTGGTAAACCCAATAAATTGTATTATATTTGTATAACAAACATAAGAAATGAGTAAAATAAAACAAACTAAAATGCCATTAACAATAGGTGATACTGAATTTAATTGGAAGCTTGTAAGAGAGCGAGATGGGTTAACAAAGCAATCTAACGGTATTAAGTGGTTAGAATGGAATGAAGATGGTAGTTTTAAAGAACAATTTGAAGAAGTTACAATTGGTAGAAGTTTACTTATGTCACCGTTCAATCAATCATTCACATGGCAAACAACCACAGTTACTGAGATTGTAGAACAAAGAGAGGACTATATTAAATTTAAAACAGAAAATTCAAATTACGAATTATTTAAGATATGAAAGCAATATTAGAATTTGATTTAAATGATGAAGATGATAAGCTAAAACATTTAAGATGTATTCACTCAACCGATATGGCAGCGTTCATATGGGAGTTAGAACATAACTTTTGGCGCAAATGGAAACATGATGAAACCGACTTTAACTTGGATAATTACAAAGATGAGTTATCTGATTTAATGAATGAATATAATATAGACATAGATAATCTAATACAATGAAGATAACATTTATATCAGATACACATACTAAGCATAAGCAATTAGATTTGCCTGGTGGTGATTTATTAATTCATTCAGGAGATATAATGAATAGTGGTTATAGTAAACATGACATCATCGATTTCTGTAAATGGTTTGAAGCACAAGATTACAAACATAAAATCTTTATTGCAGGTAACCATGACAGAATGTTTGAAAACAATCCGTTAGAATCATTTTCAATTACTTGTCAATATGATGTTGATTATTTACAAGATGGTGAACATTTAATTGATGGTGTAAAACTATATGGAACTCCTTGGCAACCTGAATTTTACAATTGGGCATTTAATCTTCCCAAATCCGGAAAAGAACTCGAAGAAAAGTGGAATGTAATTCCAAAAGATACAGATATTCTTATTACACATGGACCACCACAAGGCCATTTAGATATTAGCGACCCACCTCATAATGAAGGAAATCTTGGTTGTGAATTATTAAGAGTTAAAGTCGACGAGATTCAACCAAAGATTCACGTCTTCGGACACATTCATGGGAGTTATGGTTATAAATTACATAATGGTACACATTTCATTAATGCATCGGTTTTAAACGAACAATATGACCAAGTAAATCAGCCAATGACAATTGATTGGGATTCTGAAACAAATGAAATAACATTTAAATAAATTAGGATATATGGAAAAGAATTCGTATATTAGTATAAACAAATAATAAATAGTAAATTTAAAGTATGAAAAAATACACAGTAAGAAACAAATTAGTTATGAAGACAATGATTCTAAAAGTAGGTACGATAATGAACCTACTAAGGGATGGAAAGCTAATCTCTATACCTCAATTTCTTCAAAGAACATTATTGAAAGAAAAATGGTTCAAAAACCACTACAAAAATTCTAAACAATATGTTGCATCCGTATATAAAGGACAGGGTCAGTTGGATTCTATTACAATAATACCCATTGAACTTTTAATTATGAAAGTAGAAAAAACGATTATTAAAGAAAAAAATACTAATGTAAAAAACTCTTTACAAAAAGGATTAGATATATTA
>Ga0209402_10002492_pt1 | contig 18277 bp, 26 predicted proteins | sample ArcticOcean_MG_C_3_FD_187437 | JGI IMG/M metagenome (GOLD analysis project Ga0209402, IMG submission 187437) | Marine microbial communities from western Arctic Ocean - ArcticOcean_MG_CB8_126 (SPAdes) (version 2) | ecosystem: Environmental > Aquatic > Marine > Oceanic | place: Arctic Ocean... | reverse complement strand
ATATTCCAAGATGTTTTTAAAAGCTCGGCGCGGGGGTGGATGCTAGCTTCGCGTGATATTGGGTCAATATTCCAAGATGTTTTTAAATGTTCGGTAGGGGCCCGACCTGCGTGAAAAATACAATTGGCACTAATGTACTTTTTCATCCACCCCCAAAAACTATTATAATCTTCTTCACTTATTAACATCACTCGTCTTCTTCCCATTCTATTTCATCTTCAAAATCTGGATCACCACCAACGCTATTTGCACAAAATGGACAATACTCTATAAAATAATAATGTGCGTCCATAATATGTCGAATTGAAAATTCTGCTTCGCAAGAACCACAAACTATAAGTTTCATGTTATCTCACAAAACCCCGCTGCACAAGCAAGTTCTTGTGATGCAATAGTCATATCTGTTTTTTCATAATCAGATAATTTTGACCACTCTACTTCCTTGGGCATTTTCTTGATAAGAAGTTCATATTCATCCTTTTGAATATCTTGGTACGGTGCTTGTTTATATGTATGTTCGCTAAATGGAAGGAAACTAACGCCACTCATATAATCAAAATGTTTATAAACCCATGCGCCAACTTCTAGCCACTCACTTTCTTTTACAGATACAGTAATAGAAGGTTTGTGTTCACACCAATATTTTTGATAAACTAACCACAATTCCAGTTGTTCAATTGCACTTAAATCTGTGCGAAATACCGCTGAATCATCCACCTTCATAGGAAAAGAAAATACAGAAGTGTGGCTTGGATTAGTTTGATCATCTTCTACAGGGAATCCACAATCCATCATCATTTTTGTGAGAGGGTCTTTCTTATCTCCACGCACTGTACGAATGTAGTAAGGATTATGACGGGCATGGATACCAGATGCAGCATCAACTAACTGTGAGACTGTCCCAGACGGTTTAACGCACGTTACAGCGACAGATTGTTCAATACCTATTTTCTTTGCAAACTCTACATTGGTTTTGATTGCTTCATTTCTTAACTCTTGTAATAGTACTGGTAATGTATGTTGAGGAGATTTACCATTAGTTAGTTCTGAATCCATAATACCAGTAAGAGAAACACCAAGAAGTCTTTCTTCTTCACAATTCTTTTTCCATGCTTTGCTAATGTATTTAAAATTAACAAGTGTGGATTGGAATGTTCCTAGAATCGCTGCAAGCCGTACTTTCTTTAAGAGAGAAGTTTTTGTATCAGCTGCACGAACTACAACTTCTGATAAGTTACAGAACTCACGATTACGCAAAATAATTTCAGAACAAGGATTCGTACCAAAATCATAATCTGTAGTATTACGTCTACCATTTTGTTCTGCTATTTTAATTGCACTTTCACGATTGAAAATACCACGTTCACCAGACTTGGATTCATAGAGTGCTTTCCACTCATCCATGAATACACCGATATCTGGCTTCTCTGTGTAACATGCAGAATTGTTTGCAAGAGCACGTTGAGGTTCAGTAGTCCACCATTGACCAGACTTTGCAGCCCTCATACGATCATCAGAGACATTTGAAAGAGATATTAAAGCAGACCTACGAACACCACCAACAACAACAATCTCTGCAATCTTGCAAACAATATCATGACATTCTATAGAGGATAATTTACGTCCAGTTGCATTTTTGAATATATTAACTGAAAAATTAAACAGAGCTTCTAAGGGTTCTGGGCCGGATGCACGACCACCAAAAGTTTTTAATGGAGTTCCAGCTGGACGAACTTTTGATGTATCCCAACATGGAATAAGACCAACATACAACATACCAAGCAATTCCTTGTAAGCTTTTGCCCAACCAAGTTTACTATCGGCAACAACAATAACTGTTTCTGAAGGATGAAACTCTTCAGCAATAGTTGGAAGTTGAGAAATAAATTGACGTTCTACACTAAACCCTACACCAGTGCCATTCATTAAGACATAAAGAATTTCATCAAAAGCACTTGGTTTGTCAACTGCTACATAAGAACAATTATACCCTGCGATATTCTCACGTTTAAGTGCTTCCCCAGCAGTCATCATACAACGCATGGATGGCATAATTTTCAAGGAAAGAACGGCTTCTTCTAATTCATCTCTGAGTGTTTTAGTAAGTTTATATCCATGTAACTCATTCAAATGTTCTGTAAAGAAATCAAAATAACGAGCAACTGTTTCATCCCACATTTCTCTTCGTTCTTTGTCCGGCAACCAACGAGAATAACGAGATAGGTGAATAAATTCTTGATAAGTTGTGGGAAGATAGTTGTTAGAGTTAGCCATATATGTTTCCTTCATTTATTTTTTTCCATTCTGCAAATCTTAGTTGTGCAGCTACACCAGAAAATGTATTATCATTTATAATCTCTTGTATCTGTTCTTTCCCATACCCTGCCATAATCATATCATTAATATCTTTGTGCTTCATACTGTCTGGCCAAATTACAATATTTTTATAGAACCTAATGCAAGAATCCATCTGTTTGCAAATTTCTCTATTTCTTGGTTCATTGTCAAAAATTATTATTATATCATTACTCAACTTAGCTAAATCTGATCCACCTACTGCAATACAATTATCCAAGAATAAACTATCAAGCGGACCCTCTACTGCATATGTTTGTTTACTATCATCAGCCCTATCCAAACCAAAAATTTTAGTTGAATCATCGTCAAGTCTAATGGTAATATACTTGGGTTGCTCTTTTCCAAAAGCTCTCCCTTGATATGCAAATATTTCTCCTTCTTCATTCCTAAATGGTATCAATAGTCTTGGGTGATCTCCATCCAAGGAAGGAAACTTATTTGGTATTAGTGTGTTCGTGAATTTATAAAATGACTCACATAGATATAAATCGGAGAATGATTCCGATGGAATAAGTCTTTTTTGTATAAATTTTCGTGCCGGGTGATCTGTGGATAAGTCTGAAATTGACTTGAGATTTTTAAGGACACCCTTTTTACGAAAGATAGGAACATCAAATTTAAACTCCGGCTCTGGGTTATTAGTTTTAACTCCACTTCGATATCGTTCCATTATATAGTCTTTATGAACTTTAGAGTCTACATACTCAATCAATTTTCCTAATGTAGTCCCTGTTCCACAATTATGACATTTATAGAACAAATCATTCTTTTTACGATAAACGAATCCTCTTGCCTTAGAACGAGACTTCTGAGAATCTCCACAATAAGGACAACGAAAATTCCATAAAAAATTCCCCTTCTTCTTAAATTTGAGAAGTTGGGGACCGATAATGTTTAGATATTTTGAATCAATATAAGACATAATATTGATATATCATACATGATAAAAGGTATAATGTCAAGGATTAAAATTAATAAATTTATGTAACATAAACCCTACAACAATTGCACCACCAAGAAGAACGTGCCTCCATTTTTCCAATACACCTACTCTGGAAACTAAATCATCTCTTATTTTTTGAATTTCTTTATTTTGCGCAGCATGCTGTTGTGCTGCAGCTGACATAATTTCTTTAGTATTAGTGGTAATACGAGAATGTAATTCATCTATCTGACGAGATAATTCTGATCTGCGAACTTCAATTTGTTCCTCTGCTTGAAAAATTGTTCCCTCTTGTCTAGTAAGTTTTTCTTCATGCACAGCAAGCATACGATGAATAGAATTGGAAACGTCGGTCAACTTCTCAATTGCAACATCTAAACGATCATGAATCTTTTTCTGATCGTGAAGTTCTTTTTTGAGAAGTTTGACCTCCGTTTCCAACTCTGACATAACTATTTTTCCTTAGTCCACATCGTCCAGGCGCCCCAAACTATTGCAGCAACAGCTACCCATTTTGCAAATGGCCCAAGAAATAAGAACACCAGACCGACAGCTACAAGAGCAACTCCGTCCCAAGATGTTCTTTCGGCTAATCTGTTTTTTATCCAGTTACCCATATTTACTTTCTCCTTTTACTCGCGGCTTCGGCCAAATAGCCAAACCACAATACCTACAGTGATCAAACCAACGAGGCCTGCAGCACCTAAACCAGCAACAATTTCAGTGATATTACCTACAATATCTCCGTTCTCGCCACCGATAAAAGGAATACTATTTCCAAACAATACTTGCCACACGATTCCTAGTGTTACAAGTGTAAGACTAATGGCTGTGATTCCCTTAAACCAATCACTAACCGTACCTGTCCAATCTCCCATGTTAATTCTCCTTTCCTAGTTTATACGTTAAAAAGAAACTCTAGTTTTCACACCAATAGATTTACCATTTTCTGTAAAATCATCATTAAGGTTATACTTCCCATAAGGTTCAATACTAAAGGTTTTATTAATTTCCCAATCATAACTTAACCCAACTTCTATGTTATCAATCTCATTTGTATCCCAATTATACTTTGGTAATACAGATAAAGATAAATCACTAACCCCTGCTTCAACTCCGAACTCAGTGGTTATTACCTCTTTATCAATATCATATTCTGTATCAGATACAATTGCCATATTAACTTTATTCATGATTGTATCCATTGGATCAACGGCTGGGGCCTCATCTGCTGCAAATGCAGTAGTTGATAATCCCAAACCTAGCACTGCTGTAAGTGCAATGATTGTTTTCTTCATATACTAATTCTCCTTTTCTAGTTTTTCTAGTCTGGCTTCTAATTCTTCAATTTTTTTAGAAACATTAGGATATTTTTTCTTCCAATTATTTTCATCTTGTAGTATCTTCAACCCCAATTTTTTAGAAGCCCATGTCGAAACATCATCAACCTTCTTGTAGAACCAAATTCCTAGTTTAGTGTCTGCAAACCAACTGTTTGCTGCACTACCAAGAATTGACCCTGCAATATTGCTAATTAAAAAAAACCACATAATTAATCACTTTGCACAATTGATCCTCCATCCCACATTACACAACAAGTACAAGGGTCTTGCTCTGTACACAGGCACGGGTTACAATCACATAAAGGATTTGTACATTTTTCATTAACACAATCTATTCCGACCATTTTCTCTCCTAAACACCTGGCTCTGGCCAGAATTTTTTTCTAATTTTGAATATATGTGCATCAACCCGCTTCAAAGGACAGACCAACGCTACATAATACGCAACGACAATATTCAAAATTACATTCAGTCTTCATCTCTAGGAATGATAGACCATCTTCCAAACATTCTTACTGAGTAATATGCTGCCGCGATTTTCCATCTAGCAATAGACGGTTCTGCATCTTTCATGGCCATATTAAATGCATTATCAGCTGCTCTCTTTGCTCTCCGAATTACTTTTGGGTCTTCCCAGTTTCCTAACTTTTTTTTCTTTTCAGCACGATACTGACGAATACGTTTATAAAGAAGATCGTGAATAATTGCAGCACGAGCAACATCCCAAGGTGCAACAAACGCCCAACAGACGCGAGGAACAGATGCAAGGTCAGTCACAAAATCTTTCTTCACAGTAATCTTAGACCCTTTTACTTCAACACCAACACGTTCCAATGCATCTTCATCTATCTCAGGATTTGTATATGTTAATTTTCGTGATAAAATCCATTTACGAGGTGGGTTAAATTCTGCTTCTATTTTGTTATTAAACTTGCCCATTCACTTTTTATCCTCTTCTTCTACCTTTGGTTTGGGTTCAACTGCTTTTTCATAATATATAATTATTTCTTTCTGTTGTAGTATATATCGCTTTATTTCAGCCATGTTCAGAGCCAGGGTTTCGTAATCTCTAACACTTAGGGCATAAAATAAAAAATCTCCATTCTCCTTTACAAACCGCCCCCTAAATTCTTCAAAATTTTGTTCTGTAACAACATAGAAATAAATGTCATTCATACTCATAGGTCTAGGACGATTCTGTGTAGGAATTATTCTCTCAACTTCAACAGTTTTTATCTCTATTGTTTTAAGAGGATTCCAAGTACTACAACCGCTACTTAACAGGAGCAACGGGAGTAGGATCAGCGCCAGAGAGATTTTCGAAGCTTTCAAATAATTTTTTAGTGCCATTGTTTATCTTCTTTTCCACTAAGCCAGGTTTCTTTAAACTAAGTTTGGCAAGGTCATGTTTACGCAACTTATCTATAAGTGTATTCTTATAGTCATTTGCAGCCTCTAGTTTAGTATTTAGTTCTTTATTAAGTACTCGAAATTTTGCTGCGTCTTCTACAAGAGTATCTATGGTCTGTTTTTGCGTATTTGTAGCCTGTTCCAGTTTTGCACTGTTTTCTGTAAGTATTGCGATTCGTGCTTGAGTATCCTTATAGTAGTAATACCCACCATATAATACACCACCAATAAGACCTATAACTACTATCATTATGTAAATTTTTAACATTTTTTATCCTTTAAAGTACAACTAAATCGCCGGACACATTAACGGTGCCAACGATAATAATACTGTCGAGTATAGCTAAAAGACCACCAACAGTAACAGTAACTCCAGAACTAACAGTTAATGGGCCCGCGGCACTAGCGTTAGTTCCACTTGCAATTGTACAACTGGTATCTGCTGTTGCACTATTTATTCTAAAGATATCCTCAAGTCCATTGGTAGTATCGCCAGTTGCCCCGGAAGCGCCACCTAAAAAGTAAGCACCGCCACCACCAACATAAGTTTTAAGACGAGAAGCTGTTGTTTTTCTATTAGTTCCACCGGCACCATCATCTACAATGAATAGATCAGCATCAACAATGGCAGCACCAATATCTGTTCCACCATCAATATTCAAATTAGCAATAGGAACTTCACCAGCAGCATCTTCAACATAAGTTTTAAGACGAGAAGCGGTTACCTTACGGTTAGTACCACCAGCTCCATCATCGACAATAAACAAGTCAGCGTCAACAATAGCAGCACCTATATCTGTACCACCATCTATGTCTAGATTGGCAAGACTAAACGCACCAGCACTAGCACCAACATAAGTAGCAATTCTAGAAGCAGCAGTTTTCCTGTTCGTTCCACCAGCACCATCATCAACAATAAACAAATCTGCATCAACGATAGCAGCACCTATATCTGTGCCGCCATCTATGTTAAGATTAGCAATAGGAACTTCACCAGCAGCATCTTCAACATAAGTTTTTATCTGTGAAGCAAGTACATATTTTTCAGTCCCACCATCTGAAGCTGCAAATTTATCAGAATCAGCAATAGTTATACCAGAACCATCTGTCATTCCATCAATATTTAAAATTGCTTCAACAGCGCCAAATTCTAATGCACTTGCACCAGAATTAACTTTAAGTACTTGGCCAGCACTTCCTATACTTAATGATGCACCCAATCCACCATAAGCTAATGCAATAAATTCAGCAGACTGAAATTCTGCAAGTCCAGTTGCAGTTGATCCGTCAAAAACTGCTCTTATAGGTACTTTTGCTGCCATCTTATAATCCTATCTAAAATTGAAACAAATCTACTGCCGAATCACTACGGGCAGTACCATTACTTAGGGTAAATACATGTCCGGCGTCTGTATATACTGCTGTGTTTGATTTTCTTGCATTAAATTTAAATTCTGTAGCTGCGGTTGTCAATCCACTTGCTTGCGTAAATAATTTGACAATTTTAAATGTTGCTCCAGAACTTTCACTAATTGTTCTTGCCAATATATATCCTTCAGCATCTTTTGAACCAGTAGGTAATGTTACACCATCAGCTGATATAGTAATCACTCCAGAACCATCAGAAGATATCGTCGCGCCACCAATATCAACAGTATTACTTTCAAGATATAAATTTCTAAATCTTAAATCTTCTGTACCCAAATCAAATGTTCCACTTGCTTGTGGTACAATACTTGAAGTAAGTGATTGTAATACATTATGATCAAAATCTCTACCCCCATTTACACCAGACTCTTGAAGAAAATTATCTCCAGCATCTGTACCAGATGAATCTGTACCATCTATTAATAACTCACCATCAATAGAATCTTGTAAAGATAATTGGCTTGAAACGGAAGCAGATGAAAAAGTATACTTATTTGTAGAAGAATTATATATAAGTGAATCACCATCTGCGCGCCCAGAAGTATCAAGGTCATCCATATCATTTATTCTGGTAGCACCACCACCACCAAGACTACTTAATTGTTCTACTACTTTACGTTTAAAATTTATAAATTCTTTTTGTAAACTTTCAAAATCTGTTATGGGGTTTTCATATACATCAACTTGTCTAGGATTCTTGGATTTTGTAGCTGCTATTTGAGTTACAGCATCTTTAATATAATCAACCTCTGGTGTTTCTTTTATATTAATAACTGGATTTTTAGTTGGATTTTTTATTTGAGCCCATACTGAATGTACATAATCATCTTCTGTCTCATCTTCATATCCTATTATAGATTCCAGTTCGACAAGCTCTTCTTTTGTTTCTTTTATTTCGTTTAAGGAATCCATTAAATTAGAAAATGATTCTAATTTATCTTCTTCATTTCCGATATCAACAGTATCAATAATTTCAACCTTTTTTATTGGAGATGAAAGTTCTTCTTTTGTTTCAATAGAAACGACAGGCTCTTCTTTTGTTTCTATTGAAACAACAGGTTTTTCTTTTATTTCTAAAAGAGCATTTTCTAAATTTTTAAATAGGTTAGCTAAATCTGAACGAATAATTTGTGGTTCTAATGCATCCTCAGACATATTAATAGGAGTATCTTCTGGAATTTTATCATTTTCCAGAACTGCAATTGTATTTTCTAATTTCTTACGATTCTCACTTTTTTCTTTAACTATAACGCTAAAAAATTCAGAAAGGTCGGATAAATTATCTTTGATTGCTGCATTATCCATGTTCAAATCTTTTCCGTAATTCCTTTATCTTCAACCAATTTCTTTGGTTTCGAAACCAAGGATACGACCAATTTCCTTGCAAATTGGCTGGAAATATATTTGTCTAGTTCTTCTTCATGTCTTTCAGACTCTACTAACTTTATAAATGAGCGAATAATCCACGATGACGTTGTGAATGGAAATAAGATAGGAAATATACCATGAACAACCCCTGCTAACATGTATACTATTCCCTTGAGTGAGTTGACTGCACTAAATTTTCCATGAGCACAATAACCTTGAGGATTATCAGTATCGTTTGGATGTTCTAAAAATATTTTATAAAACAACATTTTTATTTCTTTTTCTTTTTTGGCATATTTCTATTAGACATGTCTGCCATAGGGTTTGCAGTATTATATCCTTGTCCATAAGCCACTTCAGTTGTTTTCTTTTTAATATTCTCAATAAATTTACTAAACCTAGTATCATTCCGTTTCTGTCTAGAATTTTCAAGTTTCTTACGATGTTCACGATATGCTTTAGTACGACCATCAATTTTTCCATCACGATCAATAAGAGTGTGTTTCTTCTTTTTCTTAACTGCATCAGGTGGCATTGAAACATCACCACTGCTAGCATTATTGGCTGGTGCATCTTCCTCTATTCCAGTATAAGGGGATACAACTTTCCATTTCATTTTCATTCTTTTATATCCTCTAAACTAACGTAAATTATTTCTTTTGTTCTCATATGAACTACTGGAAAAATCTCAACTCCTAGTATTGTATCTATAGGAGCTTCATCTTCAAACGTAACAACCTTATCACCTTTCTTTGCAGATAGTTCTTCTTCTTCCTTATTTAAAATATCGTTAACAAGAACATATTCTCCTTTTGGTAGTACCTCACCAAATCCAATGACTTCCTCTGAAATGCTATCATCAATTTCATACCCCTGCTCTTTAAGATACTTCATAAATTCCTTTTCAAAGACATCTGGATCATCTACAGATTCCTTAAAGGTATCTTTAAGAAGGAATAAAGCTGCAGCATAGGTTCCTAATTTAGTTCTAAGCCCAGGCACTTTTCCAAAAATTTTCTTGATGTTAAATACAAGTTTATGAAGAATAGTATATGAGTTTTTTTCTTCTGACGTTCTTAGTTTGTCTGGTTTTGTTTGACGGACTCCATCAACAGGAGGAGGCAAAATCCGCGCACCATCTTTATCAATAATACCTAATTTAAACGCCGCCGTTTTTTCAAACGGCGTTACCAACAACTTTATAAATCTGTATGTAACAAATAAATCTATCGCACGACCCATTAGATTTTCCCTAAAGTATCTAAAACTGTTTTATTTTCTTTCACATGTTGCAATTCATCATCTCTGATTATATTTAGGAATAATAAAAAAGACTTGAGTGTACTCCAATATTCTCTTTGTATCTTAAAGAGAAGCAGGGTCACGCAAGCCTCTGATCCAAATAAATTATGCAACACAATGATATGATTAAGAAGAAGTCTTTCTTTTAATACATTCGTGTCATTATGTTTCCTTAGAAGACGTTTAATATACTTAAACTTCTTCATATCATCATAAAATTCTTTTTCCCCTTCACATTGAGGATTGTCATAATGCTTAATTGCAAACATTATAATATTTTCATTCGTTATTTTTTCATACATTTATTTAATGCGAGCAGATAACCTACATGAATTATCCTCTTGCATTTCATAACCAATAACTAGTTTAAGTCCACCTTCTACTTGATGAGAAATACCATCATCTACTTCAAATTCATCATGTGGGGTAGTTAAACCTTTACCAAATCGGCCACCAAACGAAGTTAGGGGCAATTCAAAGGAACCACTTCCACCTTCCATCATAGGAACTTCATCAAACGAAAGTCCAATTTTTGATAATGAACTTCTTAACTTACCAATTGCTTCCTCTGGTAATACATAATTACCAGCAATTGTCCCAACCCAAGCATTTAATTTTCTAACAACTGTAGGATCACTAAAGACTGCCATGTTTGTATTTTTATCCATCGCTTGATCTTGATGAGATGTATTGATCCTATTTTCATTAAGAAACGATTTAAAATTCTTCATCTTTTTCTTCCTCTAGTTCTACATCACATGGAACTGAATCCCTAATTTGTTCTTCTAACATCTTAGGTTGTTTCTTGGAGAGTTTATTTTTGATAACATCAATGGGTTGTTCAACCCAATGCTCCCAATTTACTTCCTTTAGAATTTCAGCCATTCACATCTCCTATAATGGGGGGGGAAGAGGAATCCCCTTCCCCCGTTTGACCAATATAAACTAACTACTATTAGTTAGCAAGATCAACCAAGCCGATATCGGCAGCAACAGTGACCTGACTCAAGAGAGCCCAACCAGTAGTTCCTGTCCACATGAGCATAGCAGTATCACCATCGTCAACAAAGTCAAGGTCAGCAAAACCAAGAGCATCTGTTACGGCGAGGATGGAGTTTCCAGCATCAACATCATGAACAATGATCTTGATCTGACCAATAACCGTGCCGTCAGCAAGAGTCGTAGCGGTGTCTGCACCACTAGACGCAAGCAACGTCAACGCAGTCGTAATACCAACAGCGGCTTGAATGCCGTCAGTGATATTCTCATACGAATTCGAGAATCCGATGAATGAAGGAAGGTTATTAACGAAATTAGTAACCGAAACCTTCTTGTTAATTGGCGTACCCGTAGGATCGTCAATAACGTGAAGCAGATCAGCACCCGCAACACCTGTTGAAAGATCGGTAAGAGCTGTAATTTTCTTATCAGCCATTTAAACTTCTCCTTATATAAACCCCCAGGCGGAAATGCCCTTCGGGGGAATGTTACTGATGGTATTGACTATTGTTTGTCATTTCCATCATCACCAACCATTTCTGGTTTTTCATTATCTAACTGTTGAAGAAATCCCTCACATAGTTGAAATGCTCCTGTAAGTGCATTTATTAGTGCAGTATCTTCCTGTCTATTTTTATCATGCTCAACTAATCGTTGTTTAGCAGTAACAATATCATTCTGAAGAACACTTTTACGTTCTTCAATATTTTCTCTTGTAATACTCATTTTCACCTCACTTTTTTTAATGTGTCATATATTTATAACGAATTTATTATGCAACAACGGTTATAGTTCCAGCCGCAGTACCTATTGCTGTAGAATTTGTAATAGCTGCTGCTCGTCCTACCATTGTACATGTAGCATTGCCTTGGACTAAACCAGTACCAGAAAGTGTTACAGTTGGAGCATCAGAGTAATTAGTACCAGCAGTAGTTACTGCACAACTAACTCCTGACATTGTAACTGTACAACGACCATTAGCAGCAGCCGAAGTTCCACCAGTAATAGTAAGTCCAGTAACACCAGTAATTGCAGTCAAAGCACCAGCAGACGCAATTACTGCACCAGTACAAGTTGTACCAGAAATTGTTAAGGTTGGGTCTGTACCTGTACCTAAGTCAATAGTAGCAGTTTCTGCATTTGTGTAACCAGAACCAGCAGTCGTAATTGTAACAGTGAAAATTCCAGCAGTTACAGCACCAACCGCAAAGGTAGTGTCATATGTCGTATTACCATTATCTATGGCTGCTGTTGGAAATGTCGAAGAACCAGTAGTGGCAGTTGGTGCTGTAATAGCACTCACTGAATCACCAGAGGTGTCTTTAACCGTTCCACTATTAAGTGACATTGCGTTAGCTGCAATTGACAACACATCGTCTGCATCCGTAGCAGCGTTTGCAGCTGCGATTGCGAGAGTAAATGTCAATGCACTTGTTCCAGAACCACTTGCATATGAAAGTGTGTGGTTTGAATTCGTGTCATTAGTAACAGTCAATTGTGGTGTACCAGTAACCGTTTGTGCTTCGTTAAAGTGAACAGTAACACTTAACGTGCCACCAGCAGATTTATCAAAGGTAGTGATATTCCAATCCATACCTGTGATATCACCAACACCAAGTTTGTTATCCAATCCACGAATGAATACCAAAATCTCAGGGTCAGCACTAGTATTATCGTTACCTGTCATGACAGAGCCAGCTTTTACCGTCCATCCATGTTCATTGGCAACAACATCTTCTTTTTGTTCAGTGGTAAAATGCTTCGGTTGGTCTTCCGTTGCATCTGAAGCTCCCCATAAACCCATTTTATTTCTCCTTATTATTATGCTTTCGCATTATTTTCTTCTTCTATTTATATTATTTAAACCCCAAATGCTTCAATTCATTTATGGTTTTACCAATATCTGTATGATGTATTCCAATTCCACCAGTATTTTCCCATTCTCGTATGTTTTTAACATAATCATCTATCAAAATATTTGGTTTTTCTTCTTTAGTTTTTGCATATGACTTTTTTTGGGATCGTAATACTAAATGAATATTACCTCTTTTAACTCCAGTATTTTTCTTCACCCATTTCATTTTACCTACTTTAGAAGTAGGATCACGACCAGAAAAAGCAGAAAGTATGTGGGGATTATAACGAATGATAAAATCATGCAACCTTTTTGCATTAGGTTTCCAATCAAGATTTGCCCAGAAATTTTTAGTCTGATTTAACTTATTCCACCTCTCATCACTAGGCATTTTTACAAAATTGCCGCCTACAGCAACATCAGCACCACGAAGAAAATCTACTAAGACTTCATCTAAGTCACAGTAAATCTCAGGCAAATCATCCTTAGATGCCTCTACTAATTCTATAAGTTCTTTCATCAATCATTAGTCTTTAATTTTGGGTTTAACATCAATTACAGCAGCTTTCTTACCAGTTGCGGTTTTACCATTCTTTTCTACTTCTTCATCTTCTTCCTCTTTATCTTTTTTCTTAGCATCAATTGCCTTTTTTAAAGCAGGAGGTAATTCACCTTCAGCAAAAGGATTTTTACCTTCTTCCACACCCCAAACTTTTGCAAGAGCAGCCTTCATGGATTGAATTTTAAACTCTCTGACCTGAGACATAGCACCTTCTGCTTTCTCATTATCCGCATCCCAATTCTTATCAATGTAATCAAAGAATTTCTTTTTATCATCTCCCTTTAATTCAGCAGGAGAAGAAACTTTAAACTTCTTGAGTGCAGCATCAAAGAATTTCTTATATGCTTCTTTGTCACCAGAAGCTTCAGCCATCTGGGCGGGCTCTGGTTCTTTTGCCTTTTTCATTTTCTTTGCAGTTTCCGAACCACCCTTGGCATCAGGACCATTATCTAATTCATCACGATCTTTGGGATCAACATGAGTATCATGTTTTTCATCAAGATTAGGTTCTTTTTTAGTCATCTGAGCAGCATCTCTAATTGCTTCACCCTCTTCAATTGCAGTCTTCCACACTCCCAGAACGGATGACTCAAGAGTGTCGTTCTTAGTCTCCAAATATTTATTACCCATTTTTTCTCTCCTTGAGTTTTCTATCAATCCTATCTAGAATTGTGTTTTCATTTGCTCGTTTAAGTGCATTTGCAACAGGCTCAATTTCAGACAATCCTTTTGCAATTTTCTCAATTGCATTTACAGCACCTGTCATGTTTCCTTGAACAAATCTTTTATCAAATGCAATACCTATTGCCATTTTGATTTGTTGTGAGGTATACTTTCTATACCCTTTCATTTTTGCAAGGCGTTCCCAAGCAGCCTTACCTTCTTTTGACTTGGGATTTCCATCCTTATCAAAATGTTTTTGAAGATGTGATGGAAGCGCTTCATCAAGATCATCATCAAGTTCAACTTCTTCCTTGATACCGTTCTTCTTTCTCCATCCAAGAACGGTATGAGCATCATTTACTTCATCTGCATACTTACCAGCTTTACTGCCGGTGGGATTTGCTTTCATTGCTGTATCAGCATCTTTCATGATGTATAACAATGCATCTCTATCCAAGTCCCAGAATCTTTCGTTTTCAATATATGCTCCACCTCTTGGCCGACCATCACCCATTTTCCATTTTGTTTTTTCATCAAGTTCAAGTTCTTCTTTAATCTTGTTCTTAGCAAAATAATCAGCTATTGCTTGAGCATCATCAAAAGACTTTTGACCCTTCTCACCTTTAATACTCACAAAGAAACTATCGGCACCACGATCAAAGTCAGCAGTTCCAACTACCTTACCTTTGAACTTGATTTCAATATTGTCGCCATCCTTGGTTACTTTATACTGACCCTTGCCCCCATGAGCAAGAACCTGTTTCGTGCCTTCATCAAGTTCAACTTCTTCATTATAACCAGCCTTCAATACGCTCAACATGTCTTTATACGACTTTATTGCTTGGTTCTGAAATTTTTCCTTATCAGCAGGACGGCGCAAGCCTTCATATTTCCTGATAAATGCATTTGCTATAGCAGGCTTAACTCTAACCTTCTTTTTATCAAGAAACTCTACATCAAACCTTCCACCTAAACTAACTACTTTTCGCATTTGCGCCAGAATGTTTTTAGATGCAGCCTTTATATCAGCATCCGATGCATCTGTACCAACATCATCCCAATGGCCGCGTGGACCTAAATCCCGATCTTTATGCATTGCCCGCGCCGCATCAGCACGAGCAGATGCTTCATCAAGTTCAACTCCCTCTAAATCAAGTTCTTCCAATATTTTATAATAATCGTTTAATTTAGTTTCTATAATTTCTAATCTTTCAAGCATAGGATCATATTCATCACCATATGCTTTTCCTGTCTTAGCTGCTTTCTTTATTTTACCACCAATTGCTTTTGTCTTTTTGATGCCAGATTTTACTTTACTAATAGTCTTTCCAATTTTACTACCACCAGTTTTTCTTTTAATAGCACCACCAACTTTTTTAGCAACAGTCTTACCAGCAGCTTTAACAATATTTCCCAATATCCCTTCATCTAATTCTTTAATTAAATTATCAAGTTCTGATATTTCTTCTTCAATTTGACCTGGCGTCAACTTTTCAAGATACTCCCGATATTCATCTGTACCAAGTTCATATGCTTCATCAAGGTCAGTCTCCTCACCATATTCATCCATCAATGATTTAATAGTTTTAACACCAACTCCCATTTTCTTTGCAATCCACTCAGCAGACTTACCTTGTGCAATATAACCGTGAAGTTCTTTCATTTTACCTTCTTCAAGGTCAACTTCTTCTTCAATCTCTGGATCGTTTTCAGACTTAATTGCTTTCATTGCAATGGACTGAAGTTTTACAATCTGACCTGTCTTGCCAGAATTGATTATTTGTTCCATTGCTTTTTTGTTCTTAGGGTTTACCTTATCATATACTTGCATGAGTGCAGAAGCAGTAAAACTGTCCATTTTCAACTTACCATCTTTCATTTTAATGGTTTGCATCGAACCGCCAGCTGCTTTACGCATCAAGTCCATATTATCTTCTTGAAGTCCACGCACTTCTGCAAGCGCTTCCATCATTGTTTTTGTATATACAGTCATTGTTATAATCCCTCTAAGAGTATTTAGGTTTTTAACTTTCCTTCTTTGCCATTTTTGTAGCAACACCCATTTTTACTTCTTTCCAACGATCCCCATATCTATTTTTAAAATCATCGTCAGAAAGGTCTTTTGCAATTTCTTCTCTACGTTTTAGTTCTGTGCCAGTAAGCTCTCTTTCTTGAATTTGATCCACTAAATCCTTAAAAGACATATCTTCTGGTATATATTCTGCTTTAAGTTCTTTTGGTAATTTTCCTTTAGCAACTAATGTATTAATATACTTAACAAGTGCCCGAGCAGATACATTTTTAGTATATTGTCTAGTAACTTCTCCAGCCCATGAAGATGGACGTTTTCTATGTTCTGGGTCTTTCATACCATCAACATAAGCTTTTACAAGTTTCTCCCAACCTCTAGGATGTTGCAACTGACTTATCTTAGCCCAAAGATCAATGTACCCTACTTCATCAAGTTCTGGTTTCCCACGCAATCGTGGTTCTCTACGATTCTTGGATGGGTCTTCATTTCGTAGGTTCTTGGGATCATTGTTTAATGGATTATTATCTTTATGACCTACATCCATTCCAATTTTTGTCTTGTCACCCATAATCCTACGAGCTTTGTTTCTTGAAGAACGCCGTGCAATCTGTTCTGGTGTACCTTGGTAGTTCTGATATTCCTTTGCATAGTTGCGCTCATCAAGTTCAACTTCTTCAATAATCTTATAACCCTTCTTCTCAAATTTACCAATATCAGGAGTAGGAACATTCATAATCGTCATCTGTCCCGATTTTTTCATGCGAACAAACTTAGGTGGTTTTTTATCTGTAAAGATAGGCTTCTGCCCTGCGGCAACTCTGGACTTATCAAAATCTTTTAATCTTTGTAAAGGAGATTTGACTTCACCAAGTTCAATTTCATGCAACCATGCTTTATGAACCTTACCATCTTCAGTCATAAAGGATAGATAATTTGTGCCCTTACGAACAACCTCACCTGTTAATCCATTTGCTTCTATAGTCTCGCCCACATTCCAAACCTTACCTGTGAGATATGCATCACGAACAGTTTCAAAATCTGACATATCTCCCATATCACGTTCTTCACGAATACCCATATACTTACGAACATCTCGGTAAAGTTTCTTACCATCAGCAAATCCAGAAGGAACGCCTTGTAAAAATGAATCCATATCACCAGCAATTGCAGCAGTTCTCATTTTGGATGCAGACATACCTTCAACACCTTCGGCATCAGGGTCACGTTCTCCAGCACTTACAATCTTAATACTGTCAAACTTATAGTAACCATGTGCCTTACCTTCCACCCCATTATAGTTATTAAGCATAGCGTCAAAAACTTTAACTCTATCAGAACCAGCTATCATGACAAGGTTTTTATATCCCTGATCATATAATTCTACAGCAATCTCTATTGCATTTCTTGATTTACTAACAACAATATTTCTTGCATACTTCTTAAACATCTTTCTCATGTATGCAGTCTTTAGTGCTTGTGGCAGAGGGTCTTTTTTAGGATTCTGTGTATGAGAAGGAAATATGCGATATGGGTTTGAACCAGCAACTTTAACAGTTTTTTGAATTAACTTTTCATGGCCAGTGGTTGGTGGATTAAAACGTCCAAATGCGAATACAATTGTGTCTTTAGCTTCAACTAAATCTCTAAACTTTTTCATTTGTCCCAACTTTTTATCGCGCTAAAGTTATTAAACGAGAACTCCATACGGTCTACAAGTTTAACAGCACCACCACTCACTCTATCAATAGCAACATATCCTTCGGGATTAGTTACTTTAAATCCATTTTTGGTCTTGATGAATGTATCAGTAAGGCCCTTAACACTATTTAGTTTTTTGACTATTAACATCTTTGCTTCAACAAGTAAATTTTGAAATGTAATAATCTGTACCAAATTACCTGTATGTTTCTTTACTTCCCTTACATATTCTTTTTGTATGTTTTCATACTTTTTCTTTCCAGCAGGACTTTTTACCTTATCAATTTGTTTTTGAATAGAATCCAGAACCCATGCT
>Ga0209402_10002490_pt1 | contig 18297 bp, 15 predicted proteins | sample ArcticOcean_MG_C_3_FD_187437 | JGI IMG/M metagenome (GOLD analysis project Ga0209402, IMG submission 187437) | Marine microbial communities from western Arctic Ocean - ArcticOcean_MG_CB8_126 (SPAdes) (version 2) | ecosystem: Environmental > Aquatic > Marine > Oceanic | place: Arctic Ocean... | reverse complement strand
TCCAGGTATAGCTATAGTATTATTTTTAGCAGTTTGGTTAATTCCTCAAGTAAATGATTTTTGGAATGAGTTTTTTGTAAATCCAATAATGGCCGATTCAAAAGGTGAAGCTGGCGCCAAATATAATATTTACAATACCGTTGCATATGGTTTAGGATTTTTTGTTTTGTTTATGGCAATAAATGAATTACTTACACGGTGGAAGATCGAACTTAGTGAAAAGTTTGTATTTTCTTGTATCCCCTTACTTATTCTTGGAGGCGTCGCCAGAGTCCTTGAAGATGCTGATACATTTGAACCGCCAATTCAATATTTTTTCATATCGCCTTTAATTTATGGGATTTTAGTATTATACAGTTTGTTGGTAATTGCACTTGGAGTTTGGTTATCAAAAAGTGATTTACCTTCATTAACAAAAGGATTAGGATTAGTTTCATTTACAATAGGAGGGTATGGATTATGGTGGTATTTTGCACCAGGAGATTGGATTCATCCCTCTTCTTGGGCTTTAATAGTATTTTCATTTACAGCTTTAACTGCAGAATTCTATAAAGGAAAACCACTAAGAGATCCGATTCTTTTCTTTGGAATTTCATCGGCATTAACATTAATTTTAGCATATTCTACTTTAGCTAAAAATGAAATATTAAATCCAGAAATATTATGGAATACATTAATTATAGCTTCAATTTTAACGTTTGTAGTATGGTTTTTTTCATGGTTTATTATGCCTCTAAAACCAATTTATCTGTTACTTTATTTTGGACATTTTATAGATGGCGGAGCAACTTTCTTAGGAATAGATACATATGGATATACTGAGAAACACGTTCTTCCTGATTTATTTATAGACTATTTTGGAAGCGCAATAGTAATGCTTCCATTAAAATTCTTAGTAGTTACTGGAGTGATTACTGCTCTTGAAGTGGAAAAAAAGAAGGGTGAAGATCCAGGAATGGTCGCTCTTTTGCTTATGTTCCTTTTAGCCTTAGGTTTAGGCCCAGGTACCAGAGATATTTTGAGAATAATGTTTGGAACCTGAGGTGCTAGAATGATTGTATAATAGTTTTATATTCTTTTAAAATAAGATTGGCTTGTTTTTCCCAACTCCAGTTAAGCTTTACAAGTTCAGGCCCTCGGGATAATGCTCTTTTCAATAAAGTTTCATTATAAAATGATTTTACTATAATATCTGCTAGTTTTTGAGAATCATTTTTCCCAAAGAAAAGAATAGGATATTCTTCCTTATCCCATTGGCGATGTCCGTGGTTATTACTTGCAATCAAAATGGAACCACATGCCATTGCTTCAAAAATAGTAAGAGGAATACTGTCCGAAAGGGAAGAAGAAATAACGATTTTTGATTTTCCCATAATTCTTCCTAGTTCATTTTCTGATAATTGTCCTGTAAAGTCTACATTATGATTTATTAATTTCTCTTCAATACATTTCCTCAAGGGGCCATCGCCTGCTAAATAGAATTTGATTCCAGGCTCTCTTTTGTGAACAAGAACTATGGCATCAGCTACTACCTTAGGATTATAAATATCTCTGAAACCGCGACTAAATAGTATACAATTTTCTTTTTCTAAAGGTTTAAAAATATCAGTATTTATTCCAATTAAATTAGTTACGATTTTTTTTTCTTCCACACCTAATTTCACTAAGTTTTCAACTAACAAAGGAGGGCATATCACTTTCATTGAATTATTCCCAGTTTTTCTGATAACCCAAGACAATAGTTTAGACTCTTTAGGATGTACTAATACATCAGACCCCATTGCAGTAACAACTACAGGATAATTATCCATCCGCCCTGCATAAAAGGCATGACCAGTTAAAAAGAACCCATGAATCAAATCAGGTTTAAATTCATCAATCAATGCTTGTAATTTTGTTGTAGTTTTTCGAACATCATTACCCAAATCAATGATTAAACTTCGGTCTAATCGCGGCTCAGGTCCAAAATAAGTGCATTTTTCACCATCTTTCAATGAAAAAATAGAAACTTCGTGCCCTTTTTTTTCTAACCAACTCACCCATCGAACAGTATGGATGCTATTTGCATTGCCCACGATTGCAATTCTTAACTGAGGTTCCATTAGATTAAATAAACAGAACATCTATATAACAAATTTATTTAATTATATTGTAGTACATTCTTTCTATTTTAGAGATTTCACTATCCCAATCTGCATTTTCTTTCACTAATTTAGGCCCCTCTCTTAGTACATTTTTTAACAGAGAATTATTATTTAGAACATTCACTAGCACCTCTCCTAAATGTTTAGAATCCCCCTTATCAAACATTAATCCCGTTTTATCTTTAATTGTCCAAAAACGATTAGCAGGAATATCACTAGTCACCAACGCACATCCACTAGCCAACCCCTCTAACAAAGAAACGGGAGTCCCATCAGACAGAGATGGAGAAACCATAACCAATGCATTTCTTGTAATAGTCGAAAGAACCTCATTAGAGACATATCCTGGAAATTCAACAAAGTTCATCATTTTTTTTTTATTTAAGTAAGAAATACATTGCTCCCGTAATGGCCCGTCACCACAAAGAATAAATTTAATACCGGGTATTTTAGAGATTACATAAGGTATTGCTTTTACAAGAGTGAGCGGATCATAAACCTCTTTGAACCCCCTTGAAAAAATGACACTCTTTTCTTTATTCAAAGGCTTAAAAGATTTATAGTCAATCCCTAGAGGCGAAACAACTATCTTAGAAGAATTAATTCCCCAAGAAACTATATTTTTAGATAAAGTTTCAGATACTACGACAATCTTATCTGCTCTCTTCACGACATTTTTTACAATCCAAGATAATAGTCTAGATTCATTAGGGGCCAATAGAACGTCAGATCCCATTGCGGTAACAATTATTGGGAATTTCTTTATTCTAGAAGCATACATGCCGTGATTAGTAAGGAAAAACCCATGTACTAGATTTGGTTTGAAATCATTTATCATATTTTGCAAGAGCGTTGTAGTTTTGCGAACATTATTTCCGAGAGTCAAAAGATATCTTCGATCTAATGGAGGTTCCGGTCCAAAATAGCTCGCATTATCATGGCTATTTAGACTAAATACTTTAACTATATGTCCTTTATTTTTTAATCCATTCACCCATCGAACTGTATGAATGCTATTTGCATTAGCCACAATTGCAATTCTTAATTTGGATTCCATTAGATTAGATAAATTAAACATCTATATAACAAATTCATTAAATTATTTTTAGAGCGTGTGAGTTTATAACTGGCTGCTTTCTGAAAAATTAATGGAATTGTCTCGAAAAATTATAATTTTGATTTATGGGAGGGCGTTTTCCTTCATTTTAAGTTTAATAATTCCATTAGTTCTAACAAGACTACTACTCAAAGATGATTATGGTTCTTATCAACAATTAGTAATGATTTATGCTATAGTTCAAGCAATATTATTATTTGGGATGCCACAGTCATTATTGTATTATTTTCCACGTAAAGAAATCTCAGATAGGTCTCTTCTAATCAAACAAACATGGAGTATTTTAGCCGTATCAGGATTATTAGTGATTACATTATTTGGAATAACTAGTCAGACTATGGAAAGTATATTTCCAGACCATCATCTTCAACCTTTTATTTTTCTCTTAGGAATTTATATCGGAATTATGTTATCAGTTATGCCTCTTCAAAATTTATTGATTTTAGAAGATAAGGAAACTACGGCAATGTGGTCAATGATTGGTTTTACTGTAATTGATATCATCATTCTTCCATATGCAGCCTGGTACAATCCAACAACATTAGGTATGGTTCATGGAATTATATTAACTTCCATAATCAAATTTATAATAGTGATATTTTATATTTATAAAAATTATTTAAGTAAATTAGAAACAAGAGAGTCTTATTACCAAGAACAACTGGCTTATGGAATTCCAGTTGGTTTAACTGCTATGATTTATGTTATTAATATAAACATTGACAAATATATGGTAGGTTTATTTTTCTCAAGTTCAGTTTTTGCAGTATATTATTTAGGATCTTTATGGGCGCCAATGTTTGGATGGATAACCCAATCAGCCTCACAAGTAGTTATGCCAAGAATGTCAAAAGCTCACAATAATAATGATTTATTACAAATACGAGAATTATATGCTAATAGTGTAGAAAAATTAGCGTTTATTTTTTTACCAGCTACAGTTTTACTGGCTTTGATTGCAAAACCATTAATTTTAACATTATTCACAGACAATTATGAAGACACCGTCCCTATTTTTTCAATTTATTTACTCTTACTTCCAACTTATGCTTTAAATTTAGGTTGGATTTTGATGGCAAGCGGGCAAACAAAATTTTTATTGCGTTTAGCAATGTTCATGTCTATAATTAATATAATTTTAAGTTACGGATTTTTAACAACCTTAGAAGGAGACAATAGATTATTAGGAATTCCATTTGCAACAGTCGCAGTAACTTGGATTTCAACAATAATAGTAATGTATCAATCACTCAATACATTAGAATCCACATTATCCGAAACATACCATTGGAAAAAAATGGTAACAATTGGTGCGATTTCTGCACTATCCGCCATTCCAATTATTGCATTGTTATCTTTGGAATTAGAAAATAAAATATTTTTAATTTCCTCAATAGTAATTTATGGAATAACTTTTCTTTTCACTTCTTTTAAATTTAATATCTTAAATGATAATGAGATTAATTTGGTAAAATCATTTTTACCTTTTAAAAATTAATTGGATTGAACAATTTCTAACAATACACCACCGGTATCTTTAGGATGGAAAAAAGCTATGAGTGTATTGTCTGCACCAGGCCGTGGAGCCTCTCCAATTGGCTCCAACCCATTCTTTTTGGCCTTTGCTAGAGATTCTTCAATATCGTCTACTTCTAATGCTAAGTGATGAATTCCCGGACCTTTTTTATCTATAAATTTTCCCACTGGCGTTTCTTTGCCCATAGGCTCCAACAATTCAATTTCATATCCTCCAACTTTCAGATGCGCCGTAGTAACTCCTTCAGAATCAACTTTTTCAGTATGATCTAGTTTAAGGCCAAACGATTCCCAAACAGGTAATCTTTCTTCGATAGAATCAACTGCAATACCAATATGGCGGATCTTCACAAATATTAAACAAAGAGCTACTATTTCAAGATTATCAATATTTAGCAGCCTAGGTAATTTTAGCTATATTTGCTGAGATCGATTCACAAGAATTTAGTTTTTTAATATCCTTTCAATAACTTTCCCTATTTTTTTACCAAAAAGTATGTGTTGTTCAGCATCCCAATGGACGCCCTCACTTTTACTTGGATTTACAATCTTAGCAGCATCTAGAAAATGGATTCCCAATTCAGAAGCAGCTTTTTCATAATGTTCAGCAAATTGGAATGATTGTTTTCTAGCCTTATCAAAAAATTCTTTATCTGACGAAATGCCCTCATCAAACTCTGGAATTACATAATCTCCGATAAGGGTAGGAGAGATCAACAATATTTCAGGAGGCTGTTCTTCCAAATATTCAGAATTTATTACCATCTCACAAAGAGTTTTCACTCCTTGGGTAATATCCCCAATAGTGAGATTAAACTCAACTTTAAGATCATTAGTGCCGAGCATAATTACAACCAAATCTAAAGGCCTATGACTTTCAAGAATGATTGGCAAAACATCAGAACCACTACGGAAAGGTCTTTCATCCTCATTGATGAAGGTCGTACGCCCATTCAAACCTTCTTCAATTATCTGATAATCATTTCCAAGAGATTTCTGTAATACACCAGTCCATCGAACGTCTGGAGGAAATCTTGTACCATCTTCTGGAGAATAACCCCAAGTATTTGAATCTCCAAAACATAATAAATTTTTCATATGTATATTATATTCTGATGTAGAACTTAAACTAATGGGGTAAAGCAATCCATATTGCTACAAGAATCAACATAAGCCCCATAACTTGATTGATTCGGAGGCTAGATTCTTCTCCACTAAACGTTTTTCTAAGAACAGTTCCAAATACCGCCCAACTTAAAACAGCCATAAGACCAAAGAAAAGATTCAAAATAACAAGAGCTGCTTTCGCACCATACCCAGGACCGAAAAGGGTTCCAAAAGTAGTCATTAGTACAACAAAGTGAATCCAAGCTTTACCATTAACAACTTGAAGTATAATTCCAGTAAAGAATCCAAAATGCTCGTCAGAAGTATCTTTCTTATCAATAGTTTCAGAAGAAGCTACTTTGTATCCTAAATATGCGATATAAATTGCTCCAATATAACTTAAAATTGTAAAAATAATTTCATTTTCTTTTAGAAATTCAGCACCTGCAGCAAGTCCCAAACCAAGAATAGACCACCCAATCCCCATTCCGACAATAAGAGGTAATGTTTTTTGGAAGCCATAGCGAGAACCATGGGCTGCACATAGTATATTATTCGGACCAGGTGTAAAACACATAGGAACGATAAAAGCTAAAGTTGCTAAAAGAAGAGGAATATCTAAACTCATTTTTGTAAATTAATCCCAATCCAAATGGCCACTCCAAAAAGAGATAATCCCATAATTCGATTAATTAAAATCCCCGATTTCGGATCACTAAATATCTGTTTTAATCCGCTTCCACAAGCTCCCCAGAGAAGCCATCCAATTAATTTGACTAGACCATTTACAAGAACAATCATCATTTTCCCGGCAATGCCTCCGCCAAATACATGTCCAAAAGTAGTCATTAAGATTAATAAATGAATAAAAGCCTTGCCATTCACAACCTGTAGAAGGATTCCAGTGGCGGTGCCTTCTTCATTAGAATCTCCTTCTTCAAGTAAATGGGCAGTTGCAATCTTATAAGATAAATAGATGATATATCCAATTCCAATATAGGTAAGAGAGGTTAATAGACTTTGATTTTCTTCTATAAACAAAGCCCCATATCCAACAATTATCCCTAATAAAACCCATCCTAGAATCATCCCTAATATTAAAGGTAAAGTATTTCGAAATCCATGTTGAGAACTATGTGCGGCTGAAAGAAGATTATTTGGCCCTGGTAAAAATGAAATGGGTAATGTAAATGCCAACATCAATAACAATTCAGTCGTATCCATCAATAACCACAGAGTCCTTAACTTATTACTTTCGAAATTATTTTTTGAATAACTCTTAAATACGTCATTAACCAAACAACAATATGAACAAAATCGCAATTGTAGCTTTATTAGCGACAATTTTGCTTTCAGCATCAGCCAGTACTGCCGTAGAAGATTCAACTTTTGCAGTTGGAGATGAGTGGGCATTTGGTAAAGAAATTGATTTGATGGAAGAAGCAAGTTCAGAAATATCTGAATTAGAAAACAACATTACAGCTCTAATATCTGGAGAAGAAGCTGAAATGGTCAAAAACATGTCAGGCCTCGAGTTAAAATCATTTGATCTTAATAATGAAGCCATTTTAGGTTTTTATTATACGGGAGAGGTCATAGATGATTTCGATCAACTCATCCATATGCAAACAGAACAATCTCTCTATTCACACACAGTATTAGGTACCACATTGACAAGTATGATCCCTGCCGAAGGTGAACATGAATTGCGATTAGAGTGCACAGAAAGTGAAGAAGAGGAAGAAATTCCAGATTGTAAGTTATTCGATAATACAACGGGAGAACTGCCAGTTCTTGAAGAAATAACCACAGAAATCGGAGGAAGCATGCACTATGTTGCTAAGGTTACACAAGACACTTGGTGGACTCAAGGCACACACGAATTGGCAAGAACAGAAATCACAGTTGCGGTTGGTGTAGCAGGCGGAATCACAATTATAAACGTCCCCAACCTTACCTTTGATGGCGTTTCAATTCTAGACATGGGCGATGGTGAAGGTCCTTCTTTCGTCTGTGGCAACGGTGAGGAAGTTCCTTTCGATTGGGTCAATGATGGTTATGAGGACTGCTCAGACGGTTCTGACGAGCAACAATATGATTCCGAAGGCAACAAGATCAATTGGTTCGACTGCCATGATGGTAGCGAGGTCTGGGTAGACCAAGTTAATGATGATTACGAGGACTGCCCTGATGGTGAGGACGAATTCATTCAGTTTGAGCCCTTTAGTGATTGCGAAGAAGAAGAAGAGTCAAGGGTTTGCTACGAAACAATAGACATAAAATTAGAAACTGCAGTTTTTGAAATGAGTTCAGAAGAAAGCATCCACTTAGTTTTTGATTTTGGAGATGATCCAATGAATGTATTGGACCTTCCTTTAGATGAAAACAAATATTGGGACGGCGAAATGTCTCGTTTAACAGTTAGTGGAGATGTAGGTGGACAAGTAGATATTGCAAAACCACAACTGAGTTTATGTCCTGATTTAGATTGTGACCAACTACCAGAAATGCAAGAACTTTATTCTGAATTAACAAATGCAATTCAGGAACTTCATGATAGCGAAGAATTTAGCATAACTGTGGATAGAGATGAGGATGGACTTCCAGACGTAATCACAGAGTGGAATGACTTATTCCCAATGTATATTCCAGAAACTTGGATGGATCAAATATTTCAGGAAATTGTAGATCAGATATCATGTGAAGATGACGAATCTGCTCAAGAAGGAGAAGATTGTGACGAAACCGCTGAAGAAGAGTTCGAAAAATTAAATTTACGAATAGAAAATAATAGATTTGCTTTCGGTCCTTATGCACTTCATGAAATTGAAGACTTTGAACCACTTCCATATGCCTTTGAAACTGGTGAAAAAGAGACTGTCCAAGCTACTGATGGTACAACATATGAAGGATACCAAGTATTCCCAACAGATCAATGTTCTGAAAACAATCCTAAGAGAGATGACGACGATTGTGATGGCGGTGATGATGATGGCGGCATAGTTCCAGGCAGTAGAGCTGGAGAGGAAGACTACAATGATTGCGAAGGCGATCCTTTCTGCGATTCAGAAATAATCTGGTTCCATGATGCAAAAACAGGACATCCTGCTTACATCAATATGGATATGCCTAATCTAAGAGAAGATGGCTATAGAATTGAGATGATGCCAATCGACTCAGCTACAGCTGACGCGCAAGTAGCTGCAAATGCCGATACGGATAATCCTGAAAAGACAACCTTGATAGAAATTTCTGAAGAGGAAGTTGAGGAAGATTCATTATTGCCAGGCTTCGGAATAATAGCAGCAGGCTCATCATTATTGTTTGTAAGTCGTAGATTTAGAAGATAGATATGGAAGTTTCAGAAATCATTCGCATTATAGTAGGTGCAGTTATTCTAGCATATGTTGGATACTGTTTGCTTAATCAGAAAGTATGGGTTCGAGGAGCGATTGGTTTGAAGAGCACTGTTTTTGCATGGGGTGAGAGAGCAGACCATCCAACGATATTCATGCTTCACACCATTACTGGAATGGTATTAGGAATCTATATGATTGCAAATCCGTTCTTATGGTAAAATTAGAAGGTTTACACGTAGTAACTGGAGCATTTGGCTACACAGGACGTTGGATTGCCCATAAACTCTTAGAAAAGGGAGAAAAGGTGCGTACCTTGACCAATGCAATCGGGCGAGATGATCCCTTCGAGGGGCAGGTCGAGATTCATCCACTGGACTTTGAGGACAAGGCTGCATTAGTAGAATCATTACGAGGAGCAGATGTATTGTACAATACATACTGGGTACGTTACAATCATCATAGCAAGAATTTCGACCATGCCATCGCCACCAAGAATTGCAAGATTATGTTTGAAGCAGCTATTGAAGCCAAGGTACGCCGAGTTGTTCATTTTAGTGTGGCTCACCCCGATCAAGCACCAGGGTGGTCTTACTTCCGTGGAAAGGTTGAAAGCGAGAAGAACCTGAGAGAATGCGGCATATCTTATGCCATCATTCGACCCACCGTCCTATATGGAGGTGGACGCAACATCTTAGTCAATAACATCGCATGGATGCTACGTTACACGCCTGTGTTCGGCGTTTTTGGATGGGGAAATTATCCTATTCAACCCGTTCACGTCAAAGACGTTGCTCGGATTGCCATTGAATTAGGTGCCAGTCATGAAAACATTACAAGAGATGCGACCGGCCCTGAAACATTCAGGTACAAAGACTTCGTCAAACTAATTGCACGTAGCATGGGAGTACGCAGACTGATTGTGCCCATTCCACCACTCATTGGTTGGCTGGCAGGCTGGACAATGGGAAAGTTCCTGAAAGACACAGTAATCACTCGTGCAGAGATTCGTGGACTGATGCGCGGGCTTGTGGCCTCAGCAGACGAACCGATGGGCACCATCAAATTCAGCGAATGGATTGCTGAAAAAGGCACTGAGATTGGCCGGTATTATCATAATGATCTGAAGGAACGTCGCTATTCCAAGGAGTCGAAATGATTGATGTAAAAATTAATCTTGACAAAGTTGGAGAACTTCTTGAATTGGCAGATTGTCGTGCCTTATCAAAAATCGAAGTCCTTTCAGGTGGCTGGGCGAATTTAAATTATCTAGTAACATGCGATGATGAAACAAAAGTAGTATTGAAAATTTGGCGAGAAAAAACCCCCGAAGAGGTTCAAGAAATGAATTCACGCATAGATTGGATTACAACACACGGAGTGTCAACTCCAGCTCCACTTAAATTGAAAAATGGGGAAAGCATGATTGTAGTCGATGGTTTTGCTTGGATCCTGATTCCATTCATTAATGCTCCATGGATCACACAAGATATTGCTTCATTGAAATCTCTTGGCCTTTCCATTGCTAGCCTCCACACAGTCCCTAATGCAGGACATTTTGGAACTCATTATTCGATGGGCGTTGACATTTGGTCGGAACTTTTTGAACGTGCAGAATCTGAAGATAAATGGTCGCCATTTCTAAGAATGTTAGAAGAAGAATTTATCAAATTAAATGAAAAAGTTCCTTTAAATTTACCCAAAGGTGTGATTCATGGCGATCTGTTTCAAGACAATATTCTAGGAAATCCTGGCGAAGTTTTAGCGATTCTTGATTTTGAGGACATGTGTTTTAACACACTGGCGATCGATTTGGTTGTAGCGTTCATCGGATGCTGCTGGATTGATGAAAAACCGGTCAAAGAATTGTGGTTTTCACTCTTATCTGGCTATGAATCGGTACGTCCACTTTCATCAGAAGAAAGAGCAGCTTTACCTGAATTATATCGATATGCTAGCCTCTCGGTTGCTGCTTGGCGTTATCGAAAATTTATATTAGATGCAGAAGATTCGGAACATGCTGGAAGATATTTATTGATTATGAAACGATTGGAAGAATCGGTTGAATTTCTAACTGAAATTCGAAAATAAGGAATTTGGGATAAAAAGAAATTATTATAATCACTCCACAGAAGGCAATCTGTGATAGACCTTCGTAGCGATACGGTAACCCAGCCCACGAAAGGCATGCGAAAAGCAATGTCTAACGCAGTTGTTGGAGATGACGTATTAGGAGACGATCCAACAGTAATTGAATTACAGAATCAGGTAGCTTCATTACTTGGCAAAGAGGATGGACTATTCGTTCCATCAGGTACAATGTCCAATATTGTTGCAACTAGAACACACACTTCTCCTGGTGATGAAATAATCACAGAATATAAGAGTCATATTTACAAATATGAAGGTGGAGCATTTGCAGCCTTATCGGGTTGTTCAATAGCTTTAGTTCCCGGAAAAAACGGATTAATGGATCCTGAAGATGTTTCTAATGCAATAAGAAAATCAGAAGGAAGTTTATCTCATTATCCAAATGGAAGTTTAGTTTGTGTCGAAAATACAGCACAAGGTGGCGGAGGAACAGTATATTCACAAGAATCTTTAGATGAAATTTGTAAAATCGCTAAAGGAAAAGATTGTAAATTACATTTGGACGGGGCTCGTTTATTCCACGCAGCCACTGCAAGTGGGACCTCATTATCTAGAATAGTTCGAGATTTTGATACAATTTCTATTTGTTTGTCTAAAGGATTGGGCGCGCCTGTTGGTTCAGTCTTAGTTGGAACTAAGAAAACGTTAGCACAAGCCCATCGTTGGAGAAAGATGTTTGGGGGTGGTATGAGACAGGCTGGAATAATAGCTGCAGCAGGCATCTATGCGCTCGAGAACAATGTAGATAGGCTACATGAGGATCATAGAAGAGCAAGGCAATTTGCGGAAGCATTGGAAGGTATGCCTAGTTTTTCAGTTAATTTAGAAACAGTTCAATCAAATATTGTCTTTATTGGAGTGGGAAAAGGAAATACAAAAAGAGTTATTGCTGAGCTTTCGAAGAATGGCGTTGAGATATTAGAGACTGACGATTCAACAATTCGTGCAGTATTCCATCTCGATATTACAGATGAAGATTTACAGAAAAGCATAGATGTTTTCAATAATGAAAATATCTAAAGTAGTTCGCTCTTGAGAATTTTAGCAACGCATACATCATTTCCAATCTCATAATTAACAGGTTCTAAAGCCCTCCACGCATCTAACCCTCTATCCTTAGGAGAATTAGTGTAGTGCTGATCTTTATCAGAAGTATATTCCATGAGTTCACTTAACATTCTCCAACCAATTTGATCCATTGGAACAACTACAGTTCCATTTGAAAAATCAGACCTAGGTAGAAAAGTTTGATAATGTATGGAAGTTACGCCTTCATTATCTGGTTTATAGCCAATATCAAAGCCGTGGTCGGTGAGAATACGAATAGTTTCAGCTGTTGCAGGATCACTACATTCAAACAAATATGCATGTACGATATCATTGTCTTCCTCATCAGAGGATTGCCTTGCATCTAAATAATAGTCTGGATCATCTGCTACTTCATCTATAACTGCAAGAGCAGCCCAGCTTTGGAGTCTGACTCTTTCAGAATACTCTTCAGAAACGGCAGATTCAAAGAGAAGACTTACAGAACCATGTACTGCAAAATGGTTACGATGTATACTTGAATCTTGGGAACTTGTTGTTGGAGGATAATTAGTAACACTCCCGAATCCCCATTCATCATTAATTGCTTCAATAACGTCAGTTTCTAAAACATAAGAAGCCAGAAGAACATCTTGGTGAGTAGCCGGATTTTGCGGTGCAGCTACTTGAAAAATAATAGTGCCAGCTCCTCCAAATTCATGCATATCTATAGTTACAGAAGGGTGAACTTTATGGAATGCATAATGCATTGCTTTACCTTCAGGTTCAAGCAATTTCATATGATCACGATTAAGGTCTGTTCCGTTAGAGTTTCCTCTTGTTGCATTATCTCTTCCATCTGGATTAACCATTAGAAAAACTGCAAGGTTTATTCTTTCTAAAATAGGATCGATTTCTTCAGGTGCTGCTCTAGCAAAATGCCTAGCTAGCAAATATGCCGAATCTACTGAGGCAGGCTCATTGCCGTGCTGCGCAGCTACAAAATATACTGTAGGAACCGCGGGATCATAATCTCCAAATTCGACTAAAAGCAAGGGTTGATTATTGATACTGTATCCAATTTCAGTCAGATTTGTGACTCTAGGGCTGTTCTCAAAGTCGTATGTCATATTGAGGATATCAGAAGCTGAAGTTTGGTTTAGAGGAATATCATTCCACAAGTCTTCAAGAGTTAAATCAAATTCAAAGGGAATTATCTCTGGTTCATCTTCACCAAAGAATCCTCCTGGTCCAGTACAACCAGTAGTTATTATGAAAAATATTAGACTTACAGGAACTGTGTTTTTCATTTCAACTCACAATTAAAAGTAAGAGGCATTGATAAGATTTTCTAAAGAGCTCAAGTGAGGCTGCCTACAAATTTTCGGAAATTGATATATAATTGGAAGAGTTAGGTAAATTTGTGTTCTGTCTAGTAATTCCCTAACTGCGGCCAACCAAAAAACCGCATAAAAAATCCAATTTTCCATTCAGATACTTCTTTTAAATTTTGTTTATAGATTAGGGCAGTGCGATTTTGAGGGTCTAGTAAAAGTGCATTATGAAGATTATAATGTGCAATTTTTTTCACAGTTTTATATTCTCTTTTTTTGTAAACTTTCAAAGTACCATCTATTTTTCCATTTTTAAGGTCTACGATTAAATAATTTAGGCAACATGATACAGAAAGAAGATATAAATTAACTGAATTGGGACATATTGAAAGCCCTAACTCAATTATATCCATACATAATTTATAATGTTCACCCAATTTTTTTAAGCTTTTTTCAAGGTAATTGCCTTGCTTAACTCGATTATCCCACATTTTTCTAAATTTGGGAATTTGATATTTTGTTAAGTTTTTACTATAAGCTTGACCAATCCTATCGCTATATTCTCCACCAAAAATCTGTTTAGCAATTACATTGTCGATCCTTCGAGCGTCATTCCAATGCTTTTCAATAGTATTAATTCGATTACCAGCAATATCATCGATAAGCATTTCAGCAAAATTCCGAATTGTGTCGGTAGTTGTTTTACCTGCAAATGTGGCTCCCGTATAGGTTTGGGATTCATTGCTCTCTTCACGTTTCCATTGTTTATCATCAGACATTGAATTATTCATATGTTATTCACATATAATTCTTTTCCTAATTTTACCCACCCCTTTTGGACACCCTTCTATTTTCATATTATGAGCCCAAAACGACGTAACCTGTCAAATAGCACGTCGTCGGAAAGTAAAATGGCGCCAGGGGAGAGATTTGAACTCCCGAGGGATTGCTCCCAGTGGCTTTCGAGGCCACCGCAATACCGGGCTATGCGACCCTGGCTACAAATCGGTCCAGATATGTTAGGTCTTAATGTTCACGGTAACTATTTTTCCTACACTCTTCAATGAAGAGTTATGCAATGGCAAGTTACAATTGATGATGATGTACAGAAAATAGATTTGCCAGAAGGTTCCACTGCCTCAGATCTTGTAAATCGATTAAAATTACATCCCGATGGTTTATTGGTAGTTACAGATGAAGAAAAAATGCGCCCCATTCCCTTAATTTCGAAGCTCCCAGACATACCAATTCGCATAATTTTAGTTGCGTCAGGTGGCTAACCAAACATATTATTTATTAGTCGGGGATTATCCGGTTAAGAGTTCAAACGATTTAAAATGGCAAGAAAAAAAACTAAAAAGGAAGAAGTTGTTCCTGAAAATCCTATAGAAAAGCCAAAATCTAAAACTTCTAAAGCAAAAACACCGTCTAAAAAGGAAGGTAAATTAGTAGTATCTCAGAGAGAAAGAGATGAGATTGATGCAGTTGTCGATGCTTTATGGGCATTTGTTAGTAAAATAAAAGAAGCTCCAAGACATTTAATGGTCCTCGGACTCTTTATCACTCTGATTGGAGCTAGTTTTTCAGGATGGGCACAAGAATTAGCCGGACAAGAAAAAACAGGATACTGGTATGCCTTTACCGAAAGCGACGATGAATTAAGTCGGAATCTAGATGGGATGTACCCAAATTATTCTCCAGATGATTCTATTAAAATCGAAGGAGTTATTTCTGAAATTGAATATTTTGGAGTCTTAGATGACTGTAGCGAGACAACCTTATCCAAACCAGAATTATGTGAAAAATATCCCGTTATTCATAAGGATTTAGGCATTATTGAAACAAATTTTTATACAAAATTACAATCACAGACTGCCGATTATCTCTTTCCATCTCTTATTAGTAGTGAATTTAACGAAAGTGAATTGGATATTAATTTTGCAAGTAGCGAAAAGTATGCCCCTGAAGTAGATAAAGAAACAAACGAAATTACGGCTTTGGGAATTTACTTTGAAAATGAAAATGTATCGGCTGCAGTTTTTACTGATGTTATTTTTGAAAATATTCTTTTTTATAATGTAAACTTTACCGATACTTTCTTCGTTGACTGTACGTTTAATCAAGTTTCATTCTACAACTCGACTTTTACAAAATCAGTTTTTTCAAATAGTTCATTTAACGGAGTTCTTTTCAGTAATGTATCTATTGATTCTAGTAGATTTGAAAGTAGTGAATTCGAACGCTTTTTAGTTAAAGAAACAACATTTAATAATACTAAGTTTGATAAAACACATATTCGCGCTTCCAAATGGTCGTATTCTTCATTAGAAAATGGAATTTTTCAAAGAAGTTCTATGGACGTTGTAATTTTCCGGTCATTAGATATTAATGACTTTATTCTATACGATTCAAATATAAAAAATAATATCGATGCACCAAACACAGCAAATTTTGATTTTACAATGATCAAACTTGGTAAAATCGAAATTAGAGTTCCGGGAGATGTAGTTAGTCAATATCCTGTTGGTGCTCAACTTCATTTTGGTGAAATTCTTTGTTTTCAATGTGACGAGGCTGGGATTGGATTGGACGGTATAGGTGCCGGTGTTGCTGGAGTCTCAGGAGGGTGGCTTGAAGGAGATATTAAGGGTGAAGGTTTTAGACTTTCACAATCGACGAATTTCTCTTTAAATTTAAATCACGAATATATTACTATTGACAATGTAGATATCAAGACTACAATATGGTGGAATATTTTGTTCAATGCAATTACATTTTTAGGTTTCGGTATCCTTGTTTATGCAATTGGTGGAAAGGCTACTATTATGGGGCTTTTCAAGTTCTTTTCTCCATTCTTGATGACTGCAGGATTTTTCTCTGTGATGTACATTACCATGTCGCAAAAAGATTTCTTAAATCTAAGTCGATTAATGGTTGTTTATTTTGTTCCTCCATTCGGAAAAGGAACTGTAATACCAGGAGGTATTGCTTTAGGTTTAGATCCTTGGGTTCTTGCAATCGCTACGGCATTTGTTGATATTGCAGTAGGTGTTTTCTTAACTTGGAATTTCGATTTAGCAAAGAAAATCCCATTTATTGGGAGTGGAATTACCAGAATTCAAGAAAAAGGAAAAGCTATGTTGACTTCACTTCCTTGGTTAGAACGTGCTTCGGTTACAGGTATTATTGCGTTTGTTATGTTCCCTTTCCAAGGTTCAGGGGCTGTTGGTGGTACCATTCTTGGAAGGGCCATTGGTATTTCTCCAAACAAAAATTTAGCAGCAGTTTCAGTAGGAGCTATTTGCGGCTCACTCTTACTCTCCGCTTCGATTGTGTATGGTTTAGGTGTCTTGGCAGTCTTAGCACCGATACAGGTAGCTGTAGCCGTTCTATTCACAGGTCTCTTGATAGCCATCTACTTCACGTATCAACATTGGGATGACATCAATTTAGAAGATGTTACTCAATCTTTAGGTTTACACAAAGAAGGATTGATTGGCGCCCCACTAACTGCAGCTGGAGGAATGGTTGGCGCAGCAGGAGGAACAGTTCTCAATGTTGCCGGAGGAACTGGGAAAATGATTACAAAGACAACTGGCGATTTCATGGGTTCTATTGTAGGCACTTTTACAGATGAAAAGTATGATTTTGTTGATGAAAATACACCCCTGGAATTGGATTCGGGAGTTCTAGTTGCGATGCCAGAGGATGGAGCTAAACGTAGAGTAATCGTAACAGGTGGAGCTGGATTTATCGGTTCACATTTGGTCGATAGACTCGTTAAACGTGATGAACATGTTGTTGTCTTGGATAATTTCTCTTCCGGCGAATTAGAATTTTTATACGATTCGATTGAGGAAATTACATTGATTGATGTGGATTTATTGAAAGATGATTTTGATGAATATCTAAGAGGCGCAAAGATGGTGTATCATTTAGCAGCTAATCCTGAAGTTCAATTAGGAATTACAAAACCTGAAATCATGCAAGAACAAAATGTTGATGTTACCGAAAAAGTTCTTAAGGCAATGAAGCGAACGGGATGTGATCGAATTGTATTCACTTCAACATCTACAGTTTACGGAGATGCTGAAAAGATTCCTACTCCTGAAAATGCCCCTCTTCAACCAATTTCAGCTTACGGATCTAGTAAATTAGATGCAGAAAAATTAATAGAAACTTACTGTAAAGAAGAAGGATTTAGAGGTGTTTCATATCGATTTGCAAATTGTGTTGGCCCAAGAAGCAATCATGGTGTGACCTATGATTTTGTTCATAAATTGAAAGCAGAACCAGAAGTCTTGGAAATATTAGGGGATGGTACACAACACAAATCATACTTCCATGTTGAAGATTGCATTTCTGCAGTTTTAGCAAAAAACCCAGGTGAACTGTGTGATGAAGGAGAGTTCATTGCTTTGAATGTAGGATCAAAAGATGCGATTGATGTTGTAACTTTAGCAGATGCAGTTTGTAAGGCTATGAAATTGAAAGACGTCGGTTACAAATTTACTGGTGGCGTTGAC
>Ga0209402_10002488_pt1 | contig 18304 bp, 19 predicted proteins | sample ArcticOcean_MG_C_3_FD_187437 | JGI IMG/M metagenome (GOLD analysis project Ga0209402, IMG submission 187437) | Marine microbial communities from western Arctic Ocean - ArcticOcean_MG_CB8_126 (SPAdes) (version 2) | ecosystem: Environmental > Aquatic > Marine > Oceanic | place: Arctic Ocean... | reverse complement strand
ATTTTACTATTTTTGCCATTTTATTTTTTTCCTTTCGAGATTCCCATAATGTCAGATTCTTTCATTATGCTATATTCTTTTCCATCAATTTTTACTTCAGTTCCTGACCATTTACCAAAAAGAACTGTATCTCCAACTTGTACGTCCATTACTATAATTTTACCATCATCTGTTCTGGCGCCCGCACCTACAGCCACAACTTTTCCTTCTTGTGGTTTTTCTTTTGCAGTATCCGGTATAATTATTCCACCAGAGGTTTTTTCTTCACTGTCCAAAACCTCTATTAAAACGCGGTCGTGTAAAGGTCTAAATTTCATATTTATTTTACTCCTAAGTTGTTTACGGATACTGATATAGATATTGAATGTTAAAATTTCAAGTGCATATAAATAGGTTAAATTTAACAAAAAATCCACTAAAATAGTGTATTTTTGGGTTTCCTTGAGTTAATTATTTACAAGATGAACAAAAAAGTAATTAAAGGCGTAAAAAAAATCTATGAGCATTATGATGCCTTTTTCATAGATTTATGGGGTGTAATGCATAACGGGATTCATCTTTATCCTGATGCTATAAAAGTAATAGAAAATTTAAAAAAACTTAAAAAAAGATTTGTGTTATTGTCAAATGCTCCCAGACCATCAAAAGATGTAGAAAAATTTTTATTAAAATTAAAAATGAGTAAAATTTTTACTAAATATATTTTTACCTCAGGGCAGGCTGCGTTAAAAAGTTTAAAAAGAGAAGAATATGGAAAATTTTTTTTTCATCTGGGTCCTAAAAGAGACGCAAGTTTATTCAAAGACTTTGAAAAAAATAGAAAAAGTTTAGAAGATGCTAATTTTATTTTATGTACAGGATTTTTAGATGATCATGAAGAATCATTAGACTATTATAAAAATTTATTTAAACCACACATTAAGCTTAAAATGATTTGTACAAATCCAGACCTTATTGTTCATCGTGGATCCAAACTAGAATATTGTGCAGGTACATTAGCGGCAATTTTTCAAGAAATGGGAGGTAAAGTTATTTATTTTGGAAAACCGTATCCTGCAATATATAAGTTTTGTATTAAAAAAAATGAAAAAATTCTCGTAATTGGAGACAATATTCGTACAGATATTAAGGGAGCCAATAATATGAATTTTGATTCATTATTCATAACGAATGGAGTCCATAGAAAAGAATTTTTAAATTTATTACCAAAAAATTATGACAAAGTTTTAAAAAAATACAAAACAAAAACAAATTACTATCAAAAAAAATTAATTTGGTAAATTATGAAAATTTTTAATAATACAAATATTTCAAAAAATTATAGATATTCAGCGCTAGCAATTGGAAATTTTGATGGAGTTCATAAAGGACATCAAAAAGTTTTTAACGAAACTAAAGAAATAGCAAAAAAAAATAAAATTAAATTTGGAGTATTAACTTTTACACCATTACCTGTAATGTTTTTTAATAAAAAAATTAAAAACTATAGATTGGTGTCTGAAGTTCAAAAATTAAAACTTTTTAAAAAAAATAAAGTAGACTTTGCAATAAACGTTATATTTAATAAAAAATTTTCAAAAATGGATGCAGTAAAATTTATAAAAAAAATTATTTATAAAAAAATTAATCCTAAATTAATTGCCGTTAGCAATAACTTTAAATTTGGAAAAAATAGAATGGGAGATGTTAAGTTATTAAAAAAGTATGGAGATATATTTAGCTATCGTTTATTAAATATTAAACCTTTTAAATATTTAGGAGGAACAGTTTCTTCTACAAAAATTAGAAAATGCTTAATTAATGGCCAAGTTAATTTAGCAGGAAAACTACTTTCAAGAACCTGGTTTATTGATGGCGAGGTTATAAAGGGAAAAAAATTAGGTAGAAAGTTAGGATATCGAACCTGCAATATTAAAATTAAAAATTACATATTGCCCAAGAGAGGAATCTATGCAGTCAAGATAATGATAGGTTCTACCAAAAATATATATGGTGGTGTTGCTTATTTGGGCTCACGTCCCACTTTTGCTGGAAAAGATATTTTTTTAGAAATAAATATATTTGGCATTAAGAAAAACTTATATAAAAAAAAATTAAGAGTATATTTTTTAAAATTTCTAAGAGGAGATAAAAAATTTAAGAATTCGTCACATTTAATAAATCAAATGAATAAAGATGTAATTTCTGCTAAAAAAGGTTTAAAAGAAAAGCTGGTATTATGAGCAAACAAGATATTAATTTACCTAAAACTTCATTTTCAATGAAAGCCAATTTACCTAATAAAGAACCTGAAATTTTAAAAATTTGGCAAAAATTAAGTTTATATAAAAAGTTGAGAGAAGTTAGAAAAGGTAAAGAAAAATTTGTTTTACATGACGGCCCACCTTATGCAAATGGTCATATTCATATGGGAACAGCTCTTAATAAAATTCTTAAAGATATAATTATAAAATTTCATCAAATGGATGGAAAAGACTCAGTTTATGTTCCTGGGTGGGATTGTCATGGATTGCCAATCGAATGGAAAATTGAAGAACAGTATAAAAAAAATAAAAAAAATAAGGACGAGGTTCCAATTAAAGATTTTAGGTCAGAATGCCGGGAATTTGCAGAAAAGTGGATAAAAATTCATATAGAGGAATTTAAAAGATTAGGAGTTGAGGGGGATTGGGAAAATTATTATTCAACTATGAGTTTTGAAGCTGAAGCCCAGATTGTAAGAGAGTTGGGGAAATTCCTTTTAGACGAAACTTTATACCAAGGTTACAAACCTGTTCTTTGGTCAACGGTAGAAAAAACAGCGTTGGCAGATGCTGAAGTGGAATACAAAGACCACACTTCTAATACTATTTATACTTCATTCAAAATTAAAAAAACTAATAAAGATTTTTTAAAAGATGCACATGTTATTATATGGACTACTACACCATGGACAATTCCAGTTAATAGAGCGCTAGCTTATAGTGATGATATTAAATACTCAGTTATTAAAATAGGTAAGGACACGGAGCATTTTAATGGTAAAAATATAATAATAGCAAGCCAACTTATAAAAAAAGTTTCTGAAGAATGTAATTTTAAGGATTTTAAAATTTTAAAAGAATTCAATGGAACAGATTTAAAAGATACTATTTGTTCTCATCCATTAAAAAATATGGGTTATGAGTATGATGTCCCTATGCTAGAGGGTGATTTTGTTACATTAGAGCAAGGGACTGGTATTGTTCATGCGGCACCAAGTCATGGTCCAGATGATTTTAATCTTTGTTTAAAACATGGAATTAAAGCATCAAACACTATAAATGATGGCGGGCTATATTCTGAAGAAGTAATTTTTTTTTCAGGAGTGCATATTTTTAAGGCAGACAATCAAGTCATAAAAAAATTATCAGAACATAAAAGTTTATTAGGCAGTGGTAAATTACAGCATAGTTTTCCACATTCATGGAGATCTAAAGCTCCTTTAGTTTATAGAGCCACTTCCCAGTGGTTTATTTCTATGGAGAAAAAAGAATTAAGAAAAAAAGCTCTGAAAGCAATTGATAATACAAATTTTTATCCAGAAAGAGGAAGGGCAAGAATCAGATCTATGATAGAAATTAGACCAGACTGGTGTGTCTCAAGACAAAGAATTTGGGGAGTTCCTTTACCTTTATTTATTTCAAAAAAAACAAAAGAACCTTTAAGAGATCTTGAGGTAATTGAAAATATTGCGCAAATTTATGAAAAAGAGGGATCTGACTGCTGGTTTACAGCAGACCCACAAAAGTTTTTAGGAAAAAAATATAGAAAGGAAGATTATATTAAAACGACTGATATAGTAGAGGTTTGGTTTGATAGTGGCGCTTCACATAGTTATGTATTAGAAAAAAGAAAAGATCTAATGTGGCCCGCCTCAATGTACCTCGAGGGATCTGATCAACACAGAGGTTGGTTTCATTCATCTTTATTAGAATCTTGTGGCACTAGAGGTAAAGCTCCTTATAAAAGCATTCTTACCCATGGCTTTGTAGTAGATGGGAAAGGATTAAAAATGTCAAAATCAACTGGGAACGTTATAGCTCCTGAAGATATACTTAAAAAATACGGAGCAGATATATTAAGAACTTGGGTCGCCGCATCTGATTATTCTGAAGATTTAAAATTAGACAATTCAATTTTAGAACAACATGCAGAATCTTATAGAAAAATTAGAAATACCTTTAGGTTTTTATTAGGAAATTTAAAAGACCAGAAAAATAATTTTGACATAAACTCAAGTGAAATTGAGAAATGGCCTGAACTGGAGCGTTTTATTTTGCATAAAGTTTTTTTATTAAATAAAAATTTTGAAATATATTTTAAAGAATATAATTTTCATAAACTATATAAAGAGTTAGTTAATTTTTGTTCTTTAGAGTTGTCAGCATTTTATTTTGATATTAGAAAAGATACACTTTATTGCGATGAAAAGTCATCAGCTAAAAGACAAGCCTGCATTAACTTATTAGGGTTAATCCTAGATATGCTGCTCAAATGGTTTGCTCCAATCTTAGCATTTACTACTGAAGAAATTTTCCAAATAATAAACCAAGATAGAAGTTCAAGTATACATTTACAAGATTTTCCAAAAATTCCAAAAAAATGGGAAGATAAAAAATTATTTGGAAAATGGGAAAAATTTAAAATAATTCGAAAAGTTGTAAATGCTGCAATGGAAATAAAAAGGGCTGAAAAAAATATTGGATCAAGTCTTGAGGCGGATATACAAGTTTACTTAAATGAAGAATATTTAAAAATAGCTAAAGATTTTGATCTATCTGAGAACTTTATAACATCAAAAGCAGAATCTAAAAAAATGATTAATGATAATAACCTTTTTAAATTGGATGAAATAGAAAATATAAAAGTTCTAGTTAAAAAAGCAGAAGGTGAAAAATGTAATAGATGTTGGAAAATTTTCCCCCACCCTTGTGTGAGATGTGGGGTTCAAAATTAATTTAAATGAAAAAAATTATTTTAATTACAATTATTTTCTTTTTGGACAGAGTATCAAAAATTTATTTATTAAATTTGCAAGCATCAGGTATTGATATAGATTTTTATATATATCCTTTTTTAAATTTTTATTTAGTTTGGAATACTGGAATTGGATTTGGTTTAGCCGCAATGGAAGCAAATATTTATTATCATATTCTTACTGCAATAATAGTATTTGTTAATTTAGGACTTATATTTTTTCTCATTAAATCTAAAGGTTTTTATGCATATCTAATAGTTTTAATAATTGGAGGTTCCCTAGGAAATTTATTTGATAGAGTATATTATTATGCTGTACCAGATTTTATTGATTTACATCTAGGTAATTATCATTGGTTTATATTTAATATTTCTGATATTTTTATTACAGTAGGTATAAGTGGACTTATATTAGTTGAATTATTTAAAAAAAAAAATGTATCTGAAAATGTATAAAAAAATAATATATATATTATCCATAATGTTTTACCTAACATCATGCGGTACTTTTGATAGCGTTAAGCGAGGTCTAAGTGGAGCAAAACAAGACTCGGTTGATGAATTTTTAATAAAGAAAAAAGATCCTCTTATTATGCCTCCTGACTATAAAAATTTACCAACTCCAGGTGAAAAAGCTTTAGCTCAAGAAGAAATTAAAGTTTTTAAAAATATTTTAGAAAATTCTTCCGAAGAAGAAATTGGAACATCAACTTCTACCGAAAGTTCTATATTAAAAAAAATTAAATCAAAATAAATGTTTAAAAAGGATAATTTTTTTAAAAATGATTTCATCAAATCAAGAAAATATGATGAAAATTTAAGAAAAACAAAAAAAATTTTTAATAGATTTTTAATAGATTTAAAAACCCATAAAATTAAATTTCTAGAATCCTTTGACAAAAATTATAAATATAATTTTTCGTTGCAAACTGTGAAAAAATTTAGCAAATATAAAAATATTATTATTATTGGTATGGGAGGATCAAGCCTGGGAGCAAAAAGTATTTACTCTTTTCTTAAAAAAAAAATTAAAAAGAAAGTATTTTTTTTTGATAATTTAGATTTAAATTTATATTCAAAATATAAAGAAATTAAAAATTTAAACAACTCATGCTTCTTAGTGATTTCTAAGTCAGGAAACACGCTTGAAACAATTACAAATTTAGGAACAATTTTTTCCAAAAATTTATTCAAAAATAAATTAATAATTATTACAGAGATAAAAAATAATGCTTTGATGGCTATTGCCAATAAATATGATGCTGAAATAATAGAACATGAAGAATTCATAGGTGGGCGATATTCAGTATTATCAGAAACGGGAATGTTTCCATCGGCCTTGATGGGTTTAGATTTAAAAAAATTTAAAAACTTAAGAAATTTATTAAAAAGTAAAAGTTTTGTTAATTGTTTAATACAGAATGTAGCAAGCATTTATACATTGAATTTAAAAAGAATTAATAATTCAGTTATTATGAATTACGACTCTAGTTTAAATGATCTGGGATATTGGTATCAGCAGTTAGTTTCTGAAAGTTTAGGTAAAAAAGGCAAAGGAATAAATTTAATGTTATCCTCAGGACCAAAAGACCACCATAGTCAACTACAACTTTATTTGGATGGGCCTAAAGATAAATTTTTTACATTCCTTAACTCTTCTGGAAAAGAAAATAATTTTAAAATTAATAATGAAATTATTCCCAAAAATATAAATTTCATAAAAAATATAGATTTAAAATATGTAATAAATTCTCAATGTAATGCTGCAAAAAATATTTTTAAGTCAAAAAAAATTCCGTTTAGGCAAATTACATTTAATAAAAAGAATGAAAACGAGTTAGGGGATATTTTTACATTTTTTGTCTTAGAAACAATACTTCTTTCTCGTCTAATGAATATAAATCCTTTTGATCAACCTGCAGTCGAGGATGTTAAAATTGAAACAAAAAAATTTTTAATAAGATAATTTACCAAATATTATTTTAGATATTCCATATATTCTTGTATCTAAAATCTTAAAATAATCTGGAAATTTATCTTTAAAATTTTTATTTCTGTGCAAAATTATAACTCCTTTTTTGTTTAACAAATTTTTATTAAATATTAATTTAATTAATTTTTCTATATTTTTATCTTTAAATGGAGGATCACAAAAAATTATATCAAACTTTAGTTTTAATATATTTTTATTTTCAATTAATTTAAAAATATCATTACAAAATATTTTTATTTTATTTTTTACTTTTAACTTATCTATGTTTTTTTCTAGTATTTCAATTGCGTTTATGTTTTTTTCTACAAAGTAAACAATTTTAGCTTTTCTTGATAAACACTCTAAACCAAATGAACCTGATCCAGAGTATAAATCTAAAACATTTGTTTGTTCTAATTTTAATGAAATTTTATTTGAATGAGATAATAAGTTAAAAATACTTTCCCTAGCTAAATCTTTTAATGGCCTTGTTTCTTTATCTTTTGGAATGTATAAAATAGATCCTTTTAATTCTCCACTAATAATTCTCATAATTATTTATTTCTTATTACTCTCCAACCAATATCTTTTCTAAAAAAACCATCATTCCAATTTATTTTATTTATATTTTCTAAACATATTTTTCTAGCGTCCTCATAGTTTTTTGATAATGCAGTTATATTTAATACTCTGCCGCTATTCGAGAAAACTTTGTTATTCTTTTCATAAGTTCCTGAATGAAATACTTGATTGTTTCGGTCAATTTTTAAATTTGACAAATTTTTAATTTCACTATTTTTAATATATTTAGCAGGGTAACCTTTGGCACACAAAACAATAGTAATAGATTTTTTTTCAGTCCATTTAATTTTCAAATTACTTATTTCATTCCTAGTTGCGTAGTCTATAATTTCTAACAAATCTGATTGCAATCTCATCATAAGAACTTGGCATTCTGGGTCGCCCATTCTAATATTGTATTCAATTAAATAAGGTTCATCTTTTTTAATCATTAGCCCAACATATAAAAAACCCTTATAAGGATGACCTAAGTTTTTCATAGCTTTTAGAGTAGGTTCTATAATTTTTTTCTTTATTTTTTTTTCAAGTTTGTCTGTAAGTAAAGGTGAGGGAGAGTAAGCACCCATTCCGCCTGTATTTGGGCCTATGTCTTTTTCACCAACTCGTTTATGATCTTGAGCTGAACCAAAGAAAAGATAAGTTTTTTCGTCAACTATCGCAAAATAGCTTAATTCCTTACCATCCAAAAACTCTTCTAAAATTACTTTATTAGATGATTTAAATTTACCTTCTAAAATTTCTTTAGTATTTTTTAAAGCTTCTTCTCTAGAGTTGCATATTGTCACTCCTTTTCCAGCAGCCAAACCATCAGCTTTAACAACTATGGGAATCAGACTTTGTTTAATAAAATTAGAAGCATTTTCAAAATTATCAAAAACACCAAAGTCTGCAGTTGGAATATTATTATTTTTGCATAAGTTTTTCATAAATGCTTTTGAACCTTCTAATTGTGAAGCAAATTTATCTGGACCAAACACTCTAACTTTCTTTTTAGCAAGATAATCTGACAACCCATTTACCAGAGGTTGTTCAGGACCAATTATAACAATATCAATACCCTTTTTTTTTATTATTTCATAAATAGCCCTAAAATTTAAAATATCTTCTTTTATATTTTCAACAATTTTTTTTGTACCAGCATTTCCTGGTATACATACAATTTTTTTAACTTTAGGAGATTGTTTTAATTTATAACAAAGTGAATGCTCACGACCACCACTTCCTATAACTGCTAAATTCATATATTATAATAATAAATAGTATTTATAACTAAATATACATGAACCAAGATAAAGCAAAACTTAAATTTAAGCCAAATAATTTTGAAATTATTCAAAATGGGGACTATGTTGTTTGTGCCGTTTCAGGAAAAAATATATCACTTAGTCAATTAACTTATTGGAATGTCGAACTTCAAGAAGCTTATTATTCCCCCAAAGAAGCCCAACAAAGATATGAAGAACTAAATAAAAAATGAGAATTATTTTATTAATAGCATTTATATTTTTTACAACCTCAAGTTTCGCGGCTATATTTAAAGGAAAGTTTATTCAAGGATCATTTATTCTTGGGAAAACAGATCCAGGATCAGAAGTTTTTATTGGTAAAAAAAAGGTTAGAGTTACTTCCGAAGGTTATTTTGCTTTTGGAATAGGTAGAGACAGAAAAAATGATGTTGTAATAAAAATAAACAAAGAAAGAATTATAAAAAAAGTTTTTAAAAGAAAGTATAATATTCAAAAAATAGACGGCCTCGAAGAAAAAAAAGTAAACCCACCAGAAGAGTTCTATGAAAGAATTAAAAAAGAAAATAAATTAATAGGTGAAGCTAGAGACGTAAATAGTGAATTAACTTTTTTTAAAAATAAATTTATTGTACCAGTTGAAAACGCAATAATCACAGGAGTTTATGGGAGTCAAAGAATCTTAAATGGCAAACCCAAGTGGCCCCACTATGGATTAGATTTTGCAGCAGATGAAGGAACAAAAATTAAAGCTATGTTAAACGGAATTGTAACCTTGGTAGAGAATGACTTGTTTTATACTGGTGCAACTTTAATATTTGACCATGGACATGGAGTTTCAACATTATATATGCATATGGAAAAAATATTTGTTAAAGAGGGACAAAAAGTAAAACAAGGAGATATAATAGGTACAGTAGGATCAACAGGAAGGGCTACCGGAGCACATTTAGACGTGAGGCTTAATTGGTTTAATATACGTTTAGATCCAGCAACTGTACTTAATATTAAAAAATAATTTTATATAAAATTTTTGCCAGCACTTAAATACATGCATTTTTCACAGTATTTATTTATTTCAGGAACACTTTCTGAATCTAATGTTTGTTTCATTTCAACAATTTTTTTATCTATCCAAGAAGTGTTTGTTCGATATGGAACTAAGGTAGTAGTAAAATTTAACTTTTCATCAAACTTGTCATAGTTTTTTTCCCCATTACAAACATAAAAGTAAGAAATATCAGATACTTTAAAATTCATTTTTCTCAAAATATGAACATAAATATCCATTTGAATTTTATAAGCTTGATGATACATATTATTTAAATAACTTTTAGTTTCTACAGGAGTATTATTAGACTGAGCCTTATAATCTACTACTACTAATTCTTTTTTATCAGGATCGAACCATATATCATCTACACCACCATGAATTTCAATATTTGTATTTATATCTAAAAAAGAAATACCACCTCTTAAAGCATTTCTCCAATGGTCCATTTTTTCATGTTTAAAAGGGATGAGGTTTAGATTATTATTTTTAACAAACGTATGAGGTTTTTGTTTTTTTCTAAATTCATCAAATTCTTTTTTTAACAATTCATCTACTGCAGAATTTAAAGACCAGCCCGGCATGCTTGGATCTTTTAAACCTTTAACTCTTTCAAGATAAAAACATCTTTTACATTCTAAAAAATTACTAAACTTGGATCGACTAATCTTAAAAATTTTATTAGATTCTTTTGTATAAATGCTTCCTTTTCGAATTCTTAGAGGTTTTACTTCTTCAAACTCTCCTTTTGAATTTCTTTTTAAACCCATAATTATTTCCAACGATTATGTGACCATATCCATTGTTTTGGATTTTCGGTTATCATTCTTTCTAAAATTTGATTGATTTTAATAGTAATGTTTTTACTGTCATTTTTATTATCACCTGTCTTTTTAACATTATATGGTTCATGTATATTTAATAGAAATTTTACATTTTCTTTTCTTTCGAGTGAAATAGGCACTAATTTACAATCATACTTTAAGGCTAACTGGGCAGGAATTGTTGTTGTATGAGCAGGTTTATTGAAAAAAAGCTCTCTAGGACCTTCGCTGACGCGTTGATCTACCATTAAGGCAACACTATAACCATTTTTTAATTTATCAATTATTTCTCTCATACCCATTCTACCTTTCGGAATTTGATTTGGGCAAATATATTTCATTCTCAAGTATTCCATTAATGGGTTTAAAAAAAAATTATTTAAGGGTCTATAAATTGCAGCACATTTAATTCCAAATTTGTCAAGTTCCATTGCCATTAGCTCAAAATTTGCAAAATGACCTGAATAAAATATTACCGATTCATTATTTTTCTTAATTTCGTCCAAATATTTTGTTCCTTTGATTTCTATATGTGGAAAATTGGTTTTGTTAAACTTAAAATCTTTTAAGTAAGTATACTCAGCAAAAGTTCTTCCAATATTAGACCACATGCCATTTATAATTTCTTCTTCTTTTACTTTGTCTATTTCTCCCAAACCTATTTTTATATTTTTTTTAGTAATATTGTTTGACCTAAAAAGGGGGCCAAAATTTTTACCAATTATGCTACCCAAATTTGAAGCATTTCTAAGACCAATTATCTTAAAAATACAAAATAAAGATATAATGCTTATAAATTCAAAAAAATATTTGATTGTTTTCATATAAATTTTTTAATCTCTTCAATAAATTGATTTCGATTTTGAATTTTAACTAAAATTTTTACACAATTAATTTTTTGTTTATACATTTCATCAATTCTAAAATAGTCTTTTTCAGTAGTTACCAAGATAGTATTATTTTTTTTAGCTTTATTAATTAAATTTTCTAATTCTTTTTTTGAGTAATTATAATGATCAGGAAATTCAATTTGTTCCACAACATCTATATTATTATCTTTTAATAGAGAAAAAAAGTTTTCTGGGTTACCTATCCCCGCAAAAGCTGTTACTTTTTTATTTTCAATATTTTTAGTATTTTCAAAAATATATTTTGTATAAAAAATTTTTATTTCTTTATTTTCGCCTAATATTTTATTTTCAATATTAGTATTTTTTTTACCATTAATTATAGCGCAATTAGCTCTTTTCAAAGCAGAAATATCTTCACGTAAAGGTCCAGATGGAATTGTAAAGCCATTTCCAATCCATTGCTTTTCATTAAAACAAATTATAGAAAAATTTTTATATATTGAAAAATCCTGAAAGCCATCATCAAGAATTACAATGTCAGCTTTATTTTGAATTGCATCTTTTATAGCTTTAGTTCTTTTTTTATTTTCATAAACTGGACCTGTCTGTTTTTGAAGAGAAACTTCATCTTGAAAAGAATTATATTTTTTTCTAATAAAAACAGGATTCATCCCTAAATATTTTAAGATTTTAAATATTTCAACACAAAGAGGAGTTTTGCCCGTTCCACCTAAATAAATATTTCCAACACAAAAAACTGGAATTGAGCAGGTATTAATCTTTGTAATTTTATATTTAAATAAACTTAATAACTTAATTATTAAGGTAATTGGAAAAAGCAAAATTGAAAAAAATGAAATTTTATTTTTAGCCCAAAACTTTGGTTTAAAAAAATTCATTACAATATATTTATATATATTTTTTTAATTCCATGATCACATTTTTAAATATATTTTGACCATAATCTTCTATTTTTTCAACAATTTCATGGTTTATGCCAGAATCCTTTTTAAAATACTCAACTACAGATTGGCCAAGGACATTGAAATTGTGAACTTCTTCGGCAATACCCAATTCTTTAAAGTATGTGTAAATTTCTATAAAATTACTTACATTCGGCCCATGTAAAATTTTACAGCCTAATCTTGCTGGCTCAATAGGGTTTTGTCCACTGTTCATAATTAAAGATTGAATTAAAGATTTTCCTAAAAACACACATTTTGAAATATTAAAAAATTTAATAGCCTCTCCATAAGAATCCACTAACAATATATCAGTTTCAGAATTTAAATTTTTTAGATTACTAGAAAAAACAACATTTAAATTTAAGTTTGATAATTCATTATAAATTTTTTTACTTCTGTCTACATGTCTAGGAATTATAATTGATAATACATTACTGTAGTTTTTTTTTATTATCAGATGTGCTTTTGCACATAATATTTCTTCAGGTGAATGAGTGCTAGCGGCACACCATACTTTTCTATTTTTTATCTTATCTATAAATATTGAATCCAATTTTTTAATTAATGTTTTTTTTGTATTTGAAAACTTAAGATTTCCAAGATTTTTGATATTTTTAGCTCCTAGAATTGTAAGAAAATTTTCAGTTTCTTTATTTGAAGCAATGCATAAATCAAATTTTTCAAATATTTCTTTTGCAAAATTTTTTAACAACCTCCATCTTTTAAAAGTTTTTTTTGTTATTCTTGCATTTACTAATAACAAAGGAATTTTTCTTTTATTAATTTGTAAAATTAAATTAGGCCAAACTTCTGAGTCAATAAAAATAGATAAATTTGGTTTCCAGTGATCTAAAAATTTTTTTATAAAAATAGGTACATCCAAGGGTAAAAATTGATGAATTACCTTTTTGTTATCTTTAAATCTTTTTTCTAGTACTTTTCCTGAGCTTACTGTAATTGATGTTAAAAGAATTTTATTAATTTTTTCATTTTCTATGTAATTTTCAATTAATGGCAAAATACTCATAGCCTCTCCAACACTTGCCATATGCAACCAAACTAAAAAACCATCTTCTCTTGATATGTTTATTTTTGATAGTTTTTCTTTATATCTTATACAATCCTCCTTTTTTCTTAATTTTCTAAAATATATAAAAAGAGGAGCAATTGGGTAAAAAAGGTATGTAAAAAATTTATACCAAAAGTACATATTATTATGCGCTTAACTGTTTGCTGTATAAATTTTTATAAATTGTGGAATTTTTGAGAAGTTGATCATGTGTTCCTGTATCAATAATTTTTCCTTTATTTAAAACAAAAATTCTATCTGCTCTTATAATTGTTGAAAGTCGGTGAGCAATAACAAGAGTAGTTTTATTTTTAGTTAAATTTATAATTGCATTTTGTACTTTTTCCTCAGACTCAGAGTCCAACGACGAAGTTGCTTCATCTAATAGTATTATTGGAGAATTTTTTAAAATTGCTCTCGCTATTGAAACTCTTTGTTTTTGACCTCCAGATAATTTTATTCCATTTTCTCCTATCATAGTTTCGTATGAAGCTGGCAAATCTTTTATAAAGTCAGTAGCAGCAGCAAAATCACAAGCTTTTTCTATTTCCTCATTTGACGCATCTAGTTTTGCATATGCTATATTTGCTCGAACAGTGTCATCAAATAATATTATATCTTGACTGACCATAGATATATTTTTTCTTAAAGAGGAAAGAGTCACGTTGATAATATTTTGTTTATCTATCTCAATTTCTCCTTGTTTGGGGTCAAAGAATCTTGGGAGCAAATTTATTATGGTACTTTTCCCAGCACCACTATGTCCAACAAATGCTGCTGTGCTCCCCCCTTTAATAGTTATATTAATATCTTTAATCGCCGCATCATTAGTTTTAGGGTATACAAAACTTACATTTCTAAATTCTATATCACCTGTATTAATTTTTAAATTAGATAAAGAGCTTTCCTCTTTTATATTAGGTTTAAGATCTAAGATTTTAAAAACTCTTTCAGCTCCAGCCCCACCTTGGTAGATTAACATATTAATTGTAGCAAGTGAGCGTATTGGTTGATAAGCCAGCATCATAGCAGTTAAAAATGAAAAGAAATTATTTATGCCCATTTCACCGCTTCTAATCATAAAACCAGAATAATATATAAATCCCGCAATCATTATGCCTGTTAAAAGTTCCATAATAGGTGTTGCCCTTATCATAATAAAAGCAACTTTATTTCTAATATGCATATTTTCTTCAAGAATTTTGCTTGATCTATCTAATTCAAATTTTTCTCGTTGAAACATTTTTATCATTCTTGAGCCTTTTAACATTTCAACTAAATACGAACTTAAATTTGCATTAAGTAATATACTTTCTTTAGTTGCTTTTCCTACTCTCTTTCCCAGAGATTTAGCGACAATGGCTGCGAGCGGCATCATTAATAAAGCAAAGAAAGCGAGCTTCCAATTTTGATAAAACATCAAAGCAACTAAAACAATTAAAGTAAAAGTATCTTTCATTATGTTTAAAACTCCAGTGCTTACCAATTGGTTGACTTGACCAACATCAAATTGAATATGGGAAAGGTACTGACCAGAATGTTTTGATTCTAATTGATGAACATCAGATGTTAATATTGATGAGGCCACTTCTTTTTGAAGAGTAAATACAATTTGACTACCAACTTTAATAAGAACTACTCTGGCAAAGTATAAAGCTGTACCTTTACCGGCAAAAGATAAAATTATAGCAATAGGTATAAGGATCATCATTGTTTTATCTTGCTGTATAAACATTTTTTCAATCGCTGGATCTAATAACCATGCGATTGCTGCTGTGCTACCAGCGACGACGATCGATAATAAAAGAGAAACAAGTATTTGTTTAATATATTTTTTTACATAAGAGTAATACAGTCTTGATAGATTTTTTTTAAGTACAGTAAATTCCATTAAAAAATAAATAAATAAATAAATAAAAAAATAAATAAACCAGTTAAATTATTCATTTTAAAACTAGCTAAACATGACTCAGGATTGCTAGTCTTAAAAAAATTTACTTGATAAATTAGTGATAAAATAAAAAAGGAAGAAAATATTAGAAATAATTTATTAATTTCCATTACAACACCCAACATTAAAATTAAAAAAGCACATACGCTATAACAAGTTCCTACAAATATTTTTACATTATTTTTAAACTTAATTGAAGTTGATTTAACTCCAATAATTTCATCATCATTTATGTCTTGAAGTCCATAAATCGTGTCATAGCCTAGTGTCCAAAATATGGCTGCAACATATATGATGATTGGCTCTATGGATATGTTATTCATTATTGATGTCCATCCCATTAATATTCCCCAATTGAAAGTAAGACCCAAAAAAAGTTGTGGCCAATATGTAATTCTTTTCATAAAGGGATATCCAAAAGCTAGAATCATTGAACTCATTCCTAAAATTATTGTTAAAAAGTTAAATTGTAAAAGTATTATAAAAGCTAACAAACAAAGGAAAGTTACGTAAATTAAAGATTTAAAAACTGAAATTTTCCCCGAAGCGATTGGTCTTTTTTTTGTTCTTACAACTTTTTTGTCTAGGTTTCTATCTACAATATCGTTGACAATACATCCAGCGCTTCTCATTAAAACGGATCCAAAAAAAAATAATATTATATTTTGATAATATTTTTCTGTATCTGCATCGAAGAAGTAAGCAAGCGTTAGACCCCACGTACATGGCCAAAACAAAAGCATAAAACCAATAGGCTTATTTAATCTAGTTAGAGTAATGAAAATTTTTATTTGCTTCATTTGGTATTTGGAAAGTAAATAACAAATGATAAATCTTTAATCAATCTGATTCGTAAGGATTTGAATTTAGATTAAGGAGTTATAATAGCTGGGCCTGTAATATTTCTAGATTCTAAATCTTTATGGGCTTGCACCACCTCATCCAATCTATATTTTCTAAATATTTCTATTTTAATTTTACCTAATTGGATTGTATTAAAAAGTTTATGCACCCCTTCTTTGATTTCATCACTTGTACTTAAATAATGCCACATTGATGGGCGAGTAAAATAAAGTCCTTTGGGTTGTATACTTTTTTTGACATCAATATTATCGAGAGGTCCTGAAGCGTTTCCGAATGAGATCATCATACCTCTTGTTTTTAAACATTCTATCGATTTATGAAATGTACTTTTACCAACACCATCGTAAACGACTGGAACACCTTTTCCTTTAGTGAATTCTAAAACCTTTTTTGCAAAATCTTCTTTTGAATAATTTATTACAAAATCACAACCATTTTTTTTTGCTATATTTATTTTTTCATCCGATCCAACTGTTCCAATAACTTTGCAACCTAAACTTTTGGCCCACTGACAAAAAATTTGTCCAACTCCTCCGGCTGCAGCATGAAATAAAATAGTTTCGTTCGAGGAAACGGGATAAGTTTTAAAAAGCAAATAATATGCAGTTAAACCTTTTGTCATTAAAGTAGCTGCTACTTCAAAATCAACTCCTTCAGGTATTTTTACCAAATTTTTTGTAGGATAGTTTCTTTTTGACGAGTAAGCTCCAAGAGGTGCTCCAGCATAAGCAACTTTATCACCAACTGAAAAGCCTTCTACTTTTGATCCAATTTCTTTTATTATACCCGAGCCTTCAGCTCCTATGCCAGAAGGTAATTCGATTGGGTATAAACCTGAGCGATGATAAGTATCTATAAAATTTAAACCGATAGCTTTATGCTCAATAGTAACTTCTTTTGGGGCTGGTTTTTCTAAATTAATAGTTTCTAATTTTAAAACTTCTGGTCCACCAGTTTTTTCAATTTTTACAATTCTTGTCATTTTTGCACAAAATTTCCACTGTGGTAATCCTCAACAGCTTGAAGAATTTCTTCTTTAGTATTCATAACAAAAGGTCCACCTCTAGCTATAGGTTCACCAATTGGTTTTCCAGATATTAATAAAAATTTTGCTTTTATGATACCTTTAACTTTTAGTTTTTCGCCTTTTGTAAGAAGTATTAAAGAAGAACCATTAACTTTATCATGGTTTTCAGCACCAATTTTTATTTCTCCCTCAATTAGATAAATAAAAGAATTATGAGTAGACGGTAGAATGAAATTAAAATCCTTATCCTTTTCAAGCTCAATATCAAAATATACAGGTTCAATATTGTGATTTTTAATAGGACCTTCGGCATCACCAAATTTTCCAGCAATAGTTTTTATTTTTTTATCTGAATCTTTGTGAACTTGCATTTGTTTAGAGTCTATGTAGATGTATTCAGGTTTATTCATCTTTAATTTTGCAGGCATATTTACCCATAATTGGAAACCATGAAGTTTGCCTTCAGTCATTGCAGGCATTTCAGAATGAATTATACCACCACCTGTTTTCATCCACTGCACATCACCTGCAGACATTCTTCCTTTTGCACCAGTACTATCTTTATGTTCAAATTCTCCAGCAAGCATATAGGTTACTGTTTCAATTCCTCTATGAGGATGAGGAGGAAACCCAGCAATATAATCATCTTTATTTTTAGATCCAAATTCATCTAACATTAAAAAAGGATCAAAATAATTAGGCTCAACTCCAATGCTTCTTTTTAATTTAACACCCGCGCCATCAGAAGTTGGTATCGGATCAATGATCTTACTTACTTCTATATTTTTCATTAAATTTATTTAAACTTTTTATCCAAGCTAAAGTCTTTTGCGCCATTAACTACCAAGAATAAAAATCCACCCGCAAGTCCAATATTTTTGAAAAAGGATATAAACTGCATTTGAT
>Ga0209402_10002484_pt1 | contig 18308 bp, 19 predicted proteins | sample ArcticOcean_MG_C_3_FD_187437 | JGI IMG/M metagenome (GOLD analysis project Ga0209402, IMG submission 187437) | Marine microbial communities from western Arctic Ocean - ArcticOcean_MG_CB8_126 (SPAdes) (version 2) | ecosystem: Environmental > Aquatic > Marine > Oceanic | place: Arctic Ocean... | reverse complement strand
GGTCTTTGAAAATAATCTAAATGTAATTCACCAATTACATTATTTTTAAATTTAAGAATTATTGCTGACATATCATCTGAAGTTACTTTTAATTTACTAAATTTTCCAGTTATTGAAAATACTTCTTTCACATCACCCAATATCCAATACAAATAATCTATTTCGTGTATACATGTTAACACTATTCCTCCTCCTAAATCATCTCTTGCAGCATATCCTTTTGTATAATCTTCATATGGGTGCCAATCTGGTAAGTAAGAACCACTTTCAGCACTCACTGAAATAATTTTACCAATTACACCCTTTTCAACTATTTCTTTCATTTTGATAATACATGGATGAAAACGAAAATTACATCCCATTTGAGATATTATATTTTGTTTCTGTATAGTTTTCTTTAAAAGTTTAAGATCCTTTGTAGAGTTTGAAAGCGGTTTTTCAATAAATATGTCTACACCATGTTTTGCTAATTCATTTACAGCTTTCACATGTTTACTAGTTTCATTTGCAATAATGCCAACATCTGGTTTTTGTTCAATGCACTCTAACATGGATTTAACAATTTTTATTTTTTTCATATTAGGATTTTTTATTTTTTGTTTTGTACAAATAATTATTTCAATATTTTTAATATCTAATAAATTTCTGACGTGCCTTTTTCCTATGGATCCATATCCTATAACAGCTATTTTCAAGTATTTGATAAATTATTCTATATAATATTAAATTATTGACATTTACTGCTTCGAAATATTTTAGTATATGAAGTATTTTTTACTATTTACTGATAATACAACAAAATTTTAAATGAATACACATCAAATATTTAAAATTCCAAAGTAATGTGTAATAAAATTCTTATTCTTCATATTAAGATATTATTCAATGAAAGACAGAATTTTAATTTATCAAGATTACACAATGCATAATTTTGGTCTTGCAAAGATGTTACAAGAAAAGCATGATTGTGATCTTTTTGCAATAATTGATGTAACTGATAATATGAATAAATTTTTTCAAAAACAAAAAATAGTTAATTATGATCAATCTTGGTTTTTATATGATTACATAAAAAAATCTCAAAAGCCTGATTTAGAATATTTATCACAATTTGAAAAAAAATATGGAATTGAGTTATGGAAATTAGCAAATAATGATAGAATTTTTTTCAAATATAATATGTATTACAATTTTTCTGAAGATGAAATATTGTCAATCTTAGAACAAGAGTGTAAATTATTTGAAAAAATCATTCAAACAGTAAAACCACATTTTGTTATTTTTCCACTGACAAATAGTGGGAGGATGGAAATATTTTATGAAATGTGTCGTAAATTAGAAATAAAAATTTTGATGATTAATGCTACTAGACTTGGTGGTAGGGTTTTGATTTGTGAAGAAGCTGAAAAGATAGATTATTTTGAAAAAGAAATTCATGAAAATGTAAAAAATCGATCAATAGGCGATTTAAGAGATATTTTGTATAAAAACCATTCATTTGATGATGCTGCAAAATTCACATCGCAATTTTTAAAATCAAAAAAAATGGCACTTAAGGCTGGAATTAATTTTTTCCTCTTTTCTAAAAATAGCAATTTAAAAACTCATTATACCTATTATGGAAGACGTAAAATCAAAATCTTTTTTATCACTATTTTTTGGTCATTAAAAAAAAGATATCGATTATATTTAATAAACAAAAATTTATCGCGAACAATAAATGATGAAAAATTTATTTTTTTCCCATTGATAACAGAACCTGAAAGAAGTTTACTTATTGCGGCACCATTTCATACTAATTTAATTGAATTAGTTACTCATATAGTAAAATCTTTACCTGTAGGTTACAAATTATATGTAAAAGATCATGCTGGAATGGATACTAGAGATTGGAGATCTTTTTCATTTTATAAAAAAATAATGAATTTACCCAATGTTAAAATGCTTCATCATTCCATACATCCTAAGAAAATATTACCTAAATGTTCAATGGTCATAACTCTTGGAGGTTCATCTGGATTTGAAGCAGCATTCTATGAAAAACCTACAATCACTTTTGTTGATGCCTTATACTCTTCCTTAAAATCTGTTGAAATTTTAAACGATGTACAAGAACTTCCACAATTAATTCAAAAACAACTAAATGTAAAATTTGATCTTAATGATTTAAATAATTTTATATCCGCATTAGAAAAAAATTCTTTTAATTTTGATTGGTCTGGCTTTGATAATTTAGCACATCATCTTTTATTTTATGATGGATTTCTTTCTGATGTTGCGATAACCGATAAACAAATGAATAATCTTTTAAATTCGTATTCAAAACAACTTGAAGTTTTGGCTGATGAACATATAAAAAAAATTAATCAACATAAAAAGTACCTTTAAATTTACTCATGAAAAAAATTGATACAATAATAAAGTCCTCGTTCATAGATATCAGGTTTTCTTTCATAAAATATATGTGAACCAATTTCAGCATTATTCCAATGAGCAAATTTTGGACCTTTTAGTAACTGATATAGAAGTCTTTTATCCAAAGTCATTATGACATATTTTGAATAATCTTTTATTTGGTTTTTAGAAATTAATCTCCATCCACTACCGTCAAAAGGGATAGCCAAAAATTTTTCATTTTCAATTAAAATTAATACTATAGTGTTAGTTGTAAATTCCATGGATTTCCTTTTAAATTCAAATCTTTGATAACATTTAGGTACTAGTTTTAAAATTTCTTCCATACCTACTTCAATTTCTTCAAAACTGTATTTTATTTTTGAAAGCACACTTTCTATATAGCTAGATTTATCATTTGCATTTACAGGTAAATATGGTTCTGATTTTTCACTAGTCGAAATATCAAAATTAGATTTTTGATTTAATAATACACATTTACTATTTTTCTGATTAATATTTGTACTAGATTGTAAATAGTTAGCTGCATCATCTATTTCTGGTATTGCTCTTTGCGAATTGAGTTTCCAATTTTTTCCACTTAAAACATATTTCCCTGCAAATGGCATATAGAATTTTGGTTTAAATAAATTAAGATAGGATTCTGTTTGTAACAAAACTTTTTTTATCAAGTCTTGTTTTTTACTCTTCATTGCTTTCTCATCATATCTAAAACATTGTGGATAAGGTCCAGCAGAACTATATCCTACAAATAAAAAATCAATATTTTTGTAATGATTTTTTATAAGTTGAGCTGCATTTTGACCTATCTCAAATGGACAATCATTGGTGTTTACAACCACCTGCTCATTATTATCAATTACACACATTGTATCTATTGATGTTGAACCAAATGTTTTTTCAGCTAAACCACACCCAAAAACCTTAGAACAAATTTCTGGATTACAATTATCCGCAGCAAGAATATTTATGAAAATATTTCCTTTTAAGTTGATTCTTTTGTTATGTTCTATTTCTATTACTTCATAACCTAATTTTTCAATATTATTTTTTAAAAATGAACTGTGAAACTTGTGAATCAAAATTGGTATTTTTTTATTTAATGATGATAACGTTTGTATGCTAAAATGATCAGGGTGTATATGACTAATGTAAATATAATCTATATCTTCAAATTCACTTGATTTAAAATCATATGGTGGATATATTGCCCATGAACCATAAAATTCACCACTAATTAGCCATGGATCACATAAAATTTTTACATCTTGATCTTCTATTGCAACACAAGCTGAATTGTGATATGTAATTTTCATACTTTACTTAATTACAACAGTTTATCATTGTTTCGTAAATTATCGTTTATAATTATTGAGAAAATTTTCAAATGTCATGCATTCTATTCCGTCACCAAAAATAACTCCTCCTTCTGTTGCATTTATCGTTTTAACTGTACGACTTTTTCTTTTACAAAATTCTTTCAATGCATTAGAAAAATAAACAAATATTGGATCTTGTTTACAATAACAATTAAAATATGGATTATATATTGTCGGATACGCTTTTTTGAATTCTTTTGATTTTTGATCTACTCCTTTAGGAAATGGAATTGAATGATAATTTTTCATTTTCTCCCATGGAATATCAGTATAATATCCATGATCTATACCAATCAATGAAATTGTTTGAATTTTAAGTAGTGTCCAAGCCACAATCCAACATGCTGTTCCTATATTTCCACCTGTTTGAATTGCAGGAAGTCCATTTGCTTTATTTTTTAAAGATTGTGACTAGAATAAATGAAAAAACGAGAATATCAATTTAAAAACTTGTTAATATTTTATATACTTGAGCAATAAAATTTGAATAAATGCCTGCAAAGAAAAAAGATTCAAAATTACTTTTTGTAAATCCTTGTTTACGTCCAGGTGGATTTACAAAACTGCTTCCTGTAGGTTTGGCTTCGGTTATGACATATTTTCATGGAAAAAATTACAAGTTTACATTATTGGATATTGACATAAATGAATTTAATGACGAATATGTTGAAAATTATATAAAAAAGAACAATTTTGATTTTGTTCTTATTGGAACTATTGTTACGCACTACAAATGGGTTAAGTGGTTTGTTAACATGACAAAAAAATATCAACCCGATTCATGTGTTATTGTTGGTAATTCTGTAGCTGGTTCAATTCCTGAAGTATTTTTGAACAATACTAAAGGCGACATTGTAGTAACTGGTGAAGGTGAAATTTCAGCATATGAAGCAGTTGAAGCAGTTCGTTTAGAAAAAGATTTGAAAATGGTTGAAGGAATCTCATTTAGAAACGATGATGGAGCAATTACTACAACTGAACATAGAAAAACTGGGAGCATTAATGATTTTCCAATAATAAATTGGGATTTATTTGACGTTGAAAGATATATGAAAAAACCTACTTCAAACGCTGACAAAGATATTAAACCTGAAGATATGCGTGCTATGCCTGTAATTACGGCGAGAGGATGTGCATTCAAGTGTAGTTTTTGTCATTATGTCTTCTGGGATGATCCATACCGAAATAGATCTCCCAAAGATATTGTTGATGAAATGGAACACCTAATGAAAAAATATAATGTTGAGTATATTGAATTCTGGGATGATCTTAGTTTTGCATCTTCAATTAAAGCAGAGAAATTATGTGATGAAATTATTTCTAGAAATATAAAAGTAAAATGGAATTGTGCAATTCGTGTTGACGTATTTACACGAGCCAGATTATCGTATGATGATTCAGTTAGAGTTGCTAAAAAAATGAAAGAAGCAGGTTGTTACCAATGTGGATTTTCATTAGAATCTGGAAATAAAGAAATTTTAGAAATGATGAACAAAAAAATTGAAGTTGATTCTTTTTATACTACGGTTTATGTTTTACGTGAAGCTGGAATAATTGTAGATACAAGTGTAGTTTTTGGATATCCTATAGAAACTAAAGAAACAATTAAGGAAACTTTTGATCAATGTTTTAAAGCTGGAATTTATCCAAGTATCGGATTTCTTTTACCATTACCATATACTGTAATGTATGATTATGCAAAAGTGAATGGTTTCATTACAGATGAGGATGCTTACTTGGATTCAATAACTGAAAGACAAGATATCAATATCAACATGACAAAACTATCAAATGAAGAAATAATGAGCGCCATAAAAGAAGGTGCTAAAAAATTGAATGATGCTCTTGAGCTGGGATTGAATGAAGATACTTATATTAAAACCAAAGGTACTACAGGAGCAAAAGCAAAGCAAAAGAAAAAATTAAATCCTCCATTAGATCCCGATATGAAAAGAATTGAAAATGATGTTACGTTCAATTATTCTCGTTCTGAATTTAAATTTGAAGAACAACCAAAAACCCCATCTAATTAATTATTTTTAATAAATTCTTCATCTTCTTTTAAAGATTTTTCATCACCTTCACTTCTATTCACATCTTGATTTAATTTGATTAATTCTGGTTCTAAATTGAAAAGATTTACAATGTCTTTTACCAAAATTGGTCTTTTGTTAATTTTTGAGATTATTATTTTCACTAATTCTAAATCTTCAGGACGATCAACTGCAAATCTTAAATTTGATAAATTTTCTGAATTTTCCCTATGTTTAATTTTAAATTCATTTTCATGATTTGGAAAATATGGAGTTACATGTTCTTTTTCTGAAGGAAGTTTTGCATTTTTGTATGCAATTTCTAGTGCATTATATGGGAAAAATTTTTTCTTTTAATAAAATTTGTTTTATCTCATCTATTGAAAGTAATTCCACTTTATCTGAAGAGTACTGTTCTTTTAATTCTGTTTCTCGTAAGTTCTGTATTTTTTCAATTCTTTTTTGTGAATTATCTTGTAAAATAATATAATCATCATTATCTTCAAATGTATTTCTTATTTCGTCACTACTGATTAATGACTCATGATATTTTTCTCCAGGTCTAACAGGTATTATTTCTGACTGGATATCTTTTTCTACTAAATTTATTATAACATCTTTTAAATCTCCTAATCTGTATGCTTTTAATTTAGGAATAAAGACTTCTCCACCTTTACCTTTTTGATATGCTCTAATAATGAAGTCAAGTGCTTGATTCATTGTTATATTGAATCTAGTCATTGTAGGATCTGTTATTGTTAATTTTTTATTTTCTTTTATTTGATTTAGAAAATGTGGAATAACTGAACCACTACTAGCTAAAACATTTCCATATCGAATTGCAATAAATTTTGTTTTATGTTTTTCAGGATTTATGTAATTTCCAGTAGTTACAAATAATTTTTCCATAAGTAGTTTTGTTGCTCCATACGTATTTAACGGTGAAACTGCTTTATCGGTTCCAACACAAATCGCAGTTTCTACATTTTCATGTAAACAAGCATCTATGACATTTTGTGAACCCAAAACATTTGTTTTAATTGATTCAAATGGATTGTATTCAACTACTGGAACATGTTTTAATGCAGCAGCATGAAATACAATATCTATATCTTCTACTGCTCTAATTAGTCTAGGTAAATCTCGTATGTCTCCTATTAAATATCGTAATCGTTCATCGTTGAATTCTGATTGCATACTAATCTGCTTATTTTCATTTCTACTGTAAATTCTCACAATTTCTGCATCTAGCTCTAACAGACGTTTTGCTAGAGCCTTGCCCAACGAACCTGTTCCACCTGTAATTAGTATTTTTTTCCCTTTGAACATACCAGTTGATTTTAAACGGAGCAAATAAACTTACATTGGATTTTTTTGAGTATAATTTATTTTGAAATTATTAAATACCATATTTTTTGTGTAATTTATTTATTGTATTGACAATTTTATCAATATTTGTTTTTGATAGATTTGGATGAGTTGGAATTGTCACTATCTCATCTCCAATTTTTTCTGTAATGGGTAATTTTATTCCATTTTGAAAATATGACATTTTGTGAACTGGTTTATAATGTATTCCTGTTTCTATTCCGTTTTCTAACATTTTTTTAATAAATTTATTTCTATTTTTTACCCTGATCCAGTAAAAATGATATGAACAATCTTTAGAAAAAACCATTTTATTTTCAATTTCTATTTCTTTACTATAACGCTTAGCTATATTTTTTCTAATTTTATTAATTTTATCTAGTTTTTTTAGTTGTACTAACCCAACTGCAGCTGAAATTTCATTCATATAATAATTCCACCCAAGAGACTTAACATCATAATTGTACCCGATTCTATCACTTATCCCACACCATCTTAAAGAACGTAGTAGTTTAGTTTGATTGGTAGAATTTTTCCCATTTAAACAAATTGCTCCACCTGTAGGCATTGCTAAATTTTTTACAGGATGAAAGCTAAAACATACTGCATCATGATGTTGACCAATTTTCCCCCCATTGTATGTTGCTCCAGCTGAATGTGCTGCATCTTCAATTACTGGAATATGATTTTTTTGTGCAATCTTTCTAATCTCTGAAATATTTGATGGCATTCCTGCAAAATCAACATAGATTATTGCAGCAGTTTTTTTAGAAATTTTTCTTTCTAGATCATGTAAATCAATACAAAGATTTGATGAGTTTATCTCCACAAAAACAGGTTTTCCACCATTATGTACAATTGAGCTAACAGAACTTACAAATGTTAATGATGGTACTATGACTTCTTTATTTCTTACATTAAATAACGATAGAGCTAAATGTAATGCTGCAGAACCACTATTTACCGCAATACATTGTTTTGATTTTGTATAATTACAAAACTTATTTTCAAATTTTTTCACATTATTTATTCCACTTCCTGAAGCCCAAAATTTTGATTTTAAAACACTTGTGACTGATTTTAACTCTTCATTGGAAATATGTGGTTCAAATAATTTTATCATATTAACTCATGAAAATTATCAGTAAATATCTATAGTGATCTTTTTTACTAATTAAATTAAAAAAATAATGTGGTAGTTGCAATAATTCAAGCAAGATCGGGATCAATTCGTTTACCTGGTAAAATATTAATGAAAATACAAAACAAGCCTATTCTGTACTATGTTATCAATCAGGTTCAACATAGTAAAAAAATCACAAAAATAATAGTAGCAACAACAAAAAATAAACAAGATGATCAAATAGTAAATTTTTCTAGTTCTTTTGGAATTGATTTTTTTCGTGGTGATGAGAATGATGTATTGGATAGGTATTACCAATGTGCTAAAGAACTTTCATCTAAGATTCTTGTCAGAATTACTTCTGATTGCCCTTTAATTGATCCAAATCTTATTGATTGTTGTATTGATGAATTTACAAAAAATAACTATGACTATTTCAGTAATATTCACAAAAAAGATGGTAATTTATGGACTTACAATCCCAGCGGATATCCAATGGGATTTGCTGTAGAAGTATTTTCATTTGATGCATTAAAAACAGCTTGGATAAATTCTAAAAAATTATCTGAACGAGAACATGTTACACTTTACATATTAAATCATCCTGAAAAATTTAAAATTGGTAACATTGAAAATACTATTGATCATTCTGATATTCGCCTTACATTAGATCATAAAGAAGATTTTGATTTAATCAAAATAGTTATTGAACATTTTCCTAAAAATGAAATTTTCAATTTACAAAAAATTATTTCATTCATTGAAAATAAACCCAAATTAAAAAACATCAATTCTAAACATGATTTTAACGAAGGTTTAGTACGTTCATTAAAAGAAGATAAAACTTTTGAGAATATAAAAAAAATTAATTAAATTTAATTTTTAATATTATAATTTAATTAATTGTCCTTTCTGATAATTAATTTTTGATTTTTTATTTAATATTTTTTTTAAAAAATATGGATCTAATCCCATACGGTGATTTGTTCTTCGTAATCCTATTTTTTCTAAATCAAACACCTCACCTTTTTTTATCGATTTTATTGCAACAATTTTTCTTCTGAAATCATTCTTATTTTTTAATTCTATTTTTGTTGGTTTGACAATTTTTGATCCTAATATTATATGTGCATTTTGTATAGCATTTATCCATTCTTTTAGACCTTTGGGATTTTCTGAAAACCAATGATCGGGGCCAGTAAGATTGTGAGAAATTGTAAAATGTTTTTCAAAAAATACTGAACCGTAAACACATGCCATCGCAGCGGTAAGATGCCCTTGAGTATGATCAGATATACCTAGAGGTAAAAATGGAAACTTTTCTTTAAACATCTCAAACTTTCGAAGATTTACATGATTTAGTGGAGTAGGGTATTCTGATGTTGTTACCAATAGTATTGTAGGATACCCATTAAAAGTTCCAATTGTTTTCAAAGCGTTATCAATCTCTTTCAAATTTGACATTCCAGAAGAAATAATAATTGGAAGTTTTGTTTTTGAGATTTCATTTAAAAATGGTAAATTAATAATTTCATCAGAACTAACTTTGATCGCTTTCACTTTTAGTTCTACCAATAAATCTAAATCCGATTTATTTTCTGGAGTTGATAAAAACATAATTTTTTCATCATTACATTTTTTACTGATTTTTAACCATTCTTCTTTTGAAAATTCACATTTTTTAAATAACTCCATTTGGGATTTTGTAATTTTTTTACCTTTAGAAAAATAACTATACATTAATGAATTATCTGCAATGAATTCCTTTGCTTTAAATGTCTGAAATTTTATTGCAGTGGCACCTGAGTTTTTTGCAATTTCTATCATTTTGAAAGCATTTTTTAGACTCCCATTATGGTTTATTCCAGCTTCCGCAACAATCTGAGGAAGATTAAGATTTTTTATTTTAATTTTGTTCATGCTATAAACCCTAAATTTTAATTTGTATTATGTTTTTACTTTTAATATAAAATCTTAAATGATTTATACTATTCTCTTTATGTTGGTTTATGTTTGACTTACTGAAGAAAAAAACATCTGTAAAAAAGATCGCTAAATTTTTGAATTATGACTACAAAGGAAAAGACTTTGATGTTTTTTCTCCTTGCTCACTAAGTAATATAAAAAATAATTCTATTTTATTTTATACCGATATAATAAATTATAAATTTAATTTGAAAGACAATATTGATTACGATCTTAAAAAACTATCAAATTTTAAAAATATTGTAATAATCATACCAAAGAATATGAAAAAAAATTTTTCTGTTCCTACTATTCCTTCCGATAACCCTAGATTAGATTTTCAACGTGTAGTTCTAAAGTATTTTTCTGTTTCAAAATTCAAACCAAATATTCACAAAACAGCAATAATTGAAAAAAACACCAGTATTGGTTCAGATGTTTATATTGGCTCAAATTGTTTTATTGGGAATGGAGTGAAGATTGGAAATAGAACAAAAATTCTAAGTAATACAGTAATTTATGGAGATACAATTATTGGTTCAGATTGTGTAATATCCTCAAACACAACAATTGGTAGTGAAGGATTTGGTTTTAGTTTTAATGAGGACGATTTTGTTCATTTTGCACACTTAGGTTCTATAGTTATTGGTTCAGATGTTTGGATTGGTTCTAATTGTACTATTGAAAGAGCCCAATTAGATGAAACATTTATTGGCGATCATGTTAAAATTGATGATCTAGTACATATTGCTCATAATGTCATCATAGGAAATTTTTCTCAAATTACTGGTGGCACTGTAATTTCCGGTAGAGCAAAAATCGGTGAAGGATGCTGGATTTCACCTAATTCTACTATTGATAATGGGTGTGAAATTGGTGATAATTGTATTGTAGGAATTTCATGTTTAATTAGAAAAAATTTCCCAAAAAATTCTGTAATAGTAGGCAATCCTGGAAAAATATTACGTAAAAACACTAAAGTTTAATGATGGTAAAATATAATTAGACTTTTTTTATGAAATTAAATAATTGAATTCAATTAAAGAAATTTTTGATGAACTAAATATTTTTCTTGATGATACTGATAAACAATTGATAAAAGATTTTCAAGAAAATGGGTATTGCATTATTCAAAAATCAAATTTTGTTGTTAAAAATCTAGACAATTTTCGTTTCATCATTGATGAACTAATTAAAAAAGAATCATGGCGTGGAGGATGGGAAGGTAAAGAAGAATATCTTAAGCATGGTAAGAAATTTAATAGTGGTGCAGATCGTTTAGCAAACTTATTTAATAAACATGAACTTTTTTTAAAATTACTTAGTGAAGAAAATATTCTAAAAATTGTTTATGGGATATTGGGAAATGATTTCAAAGTAGGTGGTTTAGATATGCGTGAACCTATGAAAGGAACTGGATGGCAAGAACTTCACATTGATTGGTTACCAAAAAAAACTCTTGATGAACCCACACAAAATATTGTTGGTTTTATTTTTTTGGATGATACAAATAAAGAAAATGGATCTATGCGATTAGTTCCAAAGACACATAAAAAAACAGGTTGGATTGATGACTATCAAAAAGATAAATCATCTCATCCAAATGAAATTTTTGTTAATGTTAAAGAATCTAGTATTGTTTTAATGGATGCAAATCTTTGGCATAGTGGTACTACAAATAATAATGGAAACAGACGACGAGTTTTGTATATTGATGTTAGAAGACGAGACATACCGCAACTATTGAATCAAAGGATCTATTTGGATGAGACCACACAAGAAAAGCTAAGTAATATTGAAAAATATTTGTTAGGATTAAGAGAAAATGATTCAATTTTTGAAGATAGAGTTTTTACCGTTGGAAATGTTTATAGAAAACATTTTAAAACTGATGTTGTTGTAAACCAACAATAAATGTACATAATAATTTATTTATCAATAACTTTAGAACAAAAATATGAAAACAACTCTTAGAGATGTATCAAAATTTGATTGGGATTACATTCTAAATTTACGAAATGAAAATTTTAATTTATTTTATGAACAGAAAAAACTAATTCAACAACAAGAACATTATGATTATATGAAAAAACAATTTTCTAATCCTGATTTTCATCATTGGATTGCAACAGATGGTGAGAATGATCTTGGATATATTCGAATTTTAAATCAAGATATTAGCATATTAGTTGAAAAAAAATTTCAAACAAAAGGAATCGGTACAATTATGCTAAAATTGGTTGAAGAAAAAGCAAAAAATTTGGATATAAAAAAATTAAAAGCAATTATTTTACCTGAAAATGAAATAAGCAAAAAATTTTTTCTTAAAAATGATTATTCTTTAAAAATTAATATTTTTGAAAAAAAACTATCTAATTAAATGCTAATCCTACTCCGCAAATAAAATAATATTTTTTATTTACTATTTCTTTGAATGTAAATTTCTTATTCTTTTTAAATTCCATCCAAGCTTTGTTAACTCCTGGATATTCTATACCGTGTATATCGTGAACTGCTAGAATTCCATTTTTAGAAAGTAGTTTAGAATAATTTTCTAAATCTCTTTTTACATCTTTATATTCATGACTGCCATCAACAAAAATTAAATCAAATTTCCCATACTCTTTTACAGTATTCAAAACGAGTTTTGAATCAGAATTCCCACAAACTAATGTTAGACTTTTTCTTCTTAAATTAGCTAATAAAGAATCTGAGCTTATATCTGCAGAAAAATTATCAACTGCTACAATTTGTTTAAAATTAAAAAATTTATTTAATATTGTATTGTTGATACCTGTACTATATCCAATTTCCAAATATTTTTCAAGTTTGTATTTTTTTTGATGAATTGTCAAAAAATAAATAAATTCTGCCAATTCTTCTGGATTATGCAATAGGTGTGATCTAGTCCCATCAAAAATTTGATAACCTCCATATTCTGCAGTAGTTTGATGTCGTAAAAATTCAGTAAATTTTTTTACATCATTTTTACTTCTTATTTGATTGAATGCATAATTATTTAATTTCAAACAATTATTTTGTTTTTTTATTCATAATAAATTAAACGAATAAATCTTTGATATAATTATATAAGCCAATTTATTTTATAATTTAATTTGGTATCTGACTCTTATATAGCACCACAATTTGGTAATCGAGATAATCCATTTACAATAACTGGTGGTGAAGGACTAAAAATTTTCACCAAAGAATATGGGGAATTATTTGATTCTGTTGCTGGTTATTGGTATAATGTTTTAGGTATGCGACATCCTGAATTGTTAGATGTTAAACGTGATGTTGGAGGAATAGCCACTCACCTATATGAAGAATATACTAATCCTTATGCTGAAAAATTAGCTAAGCAATTATGTGAAAAAACTTCAATGGCAAGTCTAGTTTATTCTGCTACTGGTAGTATGGCAAATGAAAATGCCAGAAAGGAGGCAGTGCATTACCATGAATCTAAAGGAATATCCTCAGAACAATTAGTCTTTACCACAATACATGGAAGTTATCATGGTTCAGTTGGTGAAATGCTCAAATGGATTGATCCAAAACAAAACCCATATTCTATAGAAGAACCAATTTATGAAAAAACTGAACATGTAGATGAGATCATTGAAAATTATAAAGAAAATATAGAAAATGCTACTTCTGAAGGAAAAACAATTGCAGGATTTTTTTATGAACCAATTATGGGTGTTAGAGGAGCAGTACCATTACCATCAAATTATATAGAAAAAATTGCAGAAATATCTAAAAAACATGACATCTTAATGATTGCCGATGAAGTGACTACTGGTATTGGTAGAACTGGAACTTTTCTTTGTAGTGAAAATTTTAATTTTAAACCAGATATTGTTTGTATTGGTAAAGCAGTGAGTGCTGGACATTACCCCGTAGCTGTTACACTATTTGATCAGAAAATTATTGATTCTTGGCATGAATTAGAAAAAATGGGACAATCTTATTCAGAAATTCATCGTCGTGGGAATAGCTTGGTGGGAACTCAAGAAGGTTCAGCAATAAGCTTGAAGGTACTTGAAATAATAGAGCGTGATAATTTAATTCATGAAGTAAATGAAAAAGGAAAATATGCTATGGATAAACTCAAAGAAATCGAACAAAATTCTAACATACGTGAAATCCGAGGGAAAGGACTCTTGATTGGTATTGACGTATCCAATTCTGATCTAGCAAAAAACCATATTACTCCAGAAATGAGAAATCATGGAATCAATGTTTTAGCTGAAGGACGTGTCATTATGTTCAATCCTTCATATCTTATTAGTAGAGAACAAATTGATTATTATGTTAATACTTTAAACAATATTTTAACTAAATAGATAAATTTATTTTAAATGATCTTTTCTTTGTTTATTTTTTGTTACAACTGTTGTTCCAATTGCTTTTGCAACTAATACTGGCGGTTCAATTAAATCTAAAGCAGATTCTTGATTGATGTCTCCACTAGAAGTAATTATTTTGAATGCTTCAAAAAGTATCTGTCTACTACTGCTCCCACTTTGAATTATTTTTCCTTTAATTTCTAAAAAATCTCCTCCATAAACTGGTTTGAGAAATTCCACTTTTTCATATGCTCGTAAAAGACCCTCATCTCCATCAAATCTAATAGTCAATTCAGTTGCAACATCTCCAAACAATTTCATTATGTATGCACCATCAACTAAATTTCCAGCATAATGACTATCGTTATTACTAATTCGTATTCTTAATTTCACCTCTGGATGTGGTTTCATATACTTATTTTTTTTTGAATCATATATTTTTTATTCAAAATTGAATTTTATTCCTTGAGATAAAGGAAGTTCTGATGAATAATTTGTTGTAACTGTTACTCTTCTCATATATGCTTTCCATGCATCAGAACCTGATTCTCTACCTCCACCAGTTTCTTTTTCACCACCAAATGCACCTCCAATTTCAGCCCCACTGGGACCAATATTCACATTTACTATTCCACAATCTGAGCCATTTGCACTTATAAATTTCTCAGTTTCTAAAAGATCTTGTGAAAAAATGCATGATGATAACCCTTGTCCTACATCATTATGCATTTTTATGGCATCATCCAAGTTTTTGTAGGGCATAATGTATAATATTGGTGCAAATGTTTCAACTTTTGTAATATCATTTGGTTTGTTAAATTCTACAATTGCCGGTCTAACATAAAACGCATTATCATTATCCATGCCAATTCTTTCACCTCCGGTAATTTTACCTCCTTCATTTTTACATTTTTGTAATGTTTTTTGCATTGTATCAAATGCAACTTGTGAAATTATTGGCCCTACAACTATTTCTTCTTCAAATGGATTTCCAATTTTTAATTTGATAAAATGATTCTTAATTTTTAATTTCAAATCATCTATTATTGATTCATGTACAAAAAGTCTTCTTAAAGAAGTACATCTTTGTCCACAAGTACCTGCAGATGAAAAAATTATTGCTTGTAATGCTAATTGCATGTTTGCACTTGGTGTAACAATCATTGCATTATTCCCTCCCAACTCCATTATTGATTTGCCAAATCGTTCAGTTACAAATTTTCCTAATTTCCTACCCATTTCTGTAGAGCCAGTCATGCTAACAAGATTTATGTTGGTATCTTGTGAAATCCATTCTGCTGGTTCTTTATGGCCTTGAATTAATTTTAACAAACTAAAATTATTATTTTTGAATTCAGATTTCATTAATGCTCGTTTCCAAATCTTTTCACAAACAATACTAGTTATTGGAGTTTTAGGTGATGGTTTCCATAAAGTAGTATTTCCACAAATTGTAGATAGTGTAAAATTCCAAGCCCAAACCGCTGTGGGAAAATTAAATGAGCTAATTATTCCTACAACACCTAACGGATGCCATAACTCTTGTAGCCTATGATTATTTCTTTCTGAAGGCATTGTATATCCGTATAATTGTCTTGATAACCCTACTGCAAAATCACAAATATCAATCATCTCTTGAACTTCACCTAATCCTTCTTGTAGAATTTTTCCAGTTTCGAGCGTAACTAATTTACCCAAACTTGATTTTGATTTTCGTAACTCATCCCCAAAAATTCTAATTAATTCTCCTCTTCGTGGTGCAGGAACATTTTTCCATAATATTTGCTCCTTTTTTAAATCTAAAACAGTTTTTTCATATTCTGATTTTTCTGTTTGCTTTACAAATCCAATCGTTGAACCATTAATTGGCGAAATAACTGAAATCATATTTTTTTGCAAATATTCTTGTGAAATTTTTGTTTCATTGATACCCTTTTTTGGAAATTTAATTACATCTGAATATTGAAGTTCATATTCATCAATGATTTCTAAAAGATTATTTTCTATATCCATTTAAAACAAACCATATTTTTCCATTTTTATTTTTATTGATAAATCCATCTATTCGATTTTTCGAATAATTTCGAATGCTTCAGCTGCCTTATTTCCAGAAACAGAACCCCATCTTTCAGATACATTTTTCAAATTTTCAACTGATCTTGGGTGTGGAAAGTCTCTTATTTCATTTTTGTATGCCTTCATAGCTTTAATTTTTGTTGATAACTGTGATTTAATTTCTACAAAATAATTTGGACTAAACTGCATAGGGTAATTCCATTCTGTAGATGATGGAACTTCAAATGAAATTAATTCCTTTACATTTCTTTCTATTGGGCGAGTAGCAGTCAATACTGCATTGAATACTGTTCTGTGATCTATGTTGAGATCATGAAAATGATGCGTGTAAATTCTATCAGGTTTTGTTTCTTTAATTTCTTTTTCTATAACCTTGACAATTTTCAAGAGGGGAACACTGTCCATCTCGTTATCTGGAAAATCATAAAATTCTAAATCTTTAACTTTTAAAATTTTACATGATTTTCTTGCATCATTGTGTAAATCTTTAATTTCTTTCTGAATTTCATTTGTTTCATTTTTATTTTGTTCATATGAAACATTATTTTGAAAGTTTGTTGATCTTCTAGAAGTTATACCTGTTGCTAAATATACTACTTTAACAAAATCTCCTTTTTGAGAATGTTTTAGAATAGTACCTCCCATTCCAAGAACTTCATCATCAGGATGAGCTACAAATACTACTACTCTCATAATTATTTCATTAATTCTTTCATATTAATCGTTTTAGATTATAAATGAATTAATTTTAACTTATTTTCCTTGCAACAAAATTCCATGAAGCAGATTTATTTTTTTCAGGAATTTCTTTAGTTACTACTTTATGTTCTAAAACTAGAATTTCAAATTTTTTGAATAATTTTACTAAATGTAACTTGTTAGTAAAATTAACAGTACCTACATTTACAAATGGTCCTTTTGAATATTCTGTTCTAGAATACATATCTAATTTTTTAATAAAATTTGAATAATCCTGATGTTCTGTTGAAAACCAATCTATTCCAACATATATGGAATTTTTTTTCATTTTATCAGAAACTAATTCAGATGCTTTGAATGTTTGAAATTTTATTGCATGAACTGCAGATTTTTTTGCAACATCTATATCATCTTTAACGCATTTTTTATATCTCCATTGTGATTAACTCCAATCTCAGCCATGATAAATGGGGGTTTACCTTTAGCAATTATGTGATTATTTAATTTAATTTGTTCCATATTTTTTCATTTAATTTACTGTTTCAAATATTTTGCTTACTGTTCTTTTAACTCCTTCTCCATCCACTAGTTGTAAACATTTTTTTGAAATTTCACTCAGTCTTTTTGAGTCAATTTCTTTTAATATTTTAACATAATCTAATTTGGTAGTTTTTCCTGCCACTCCTAAATTTATCACACATCCGATTTTAGATAGTTCTTCATTGGTTTTTTCCTGATCTTTTGAAAGACTAGTTACTATAGTTGGTAGTCCTAAACAACATCTTTCCCAAGTAGTAGTTCCACCCGCCCCTATTGCTAAATCAGCTTTTTTCATATATTTTGAAATATTTTCTACTTGCTCATAAAAATCACAAGAGGATATTTTTGAACATAGTTT
>Ga0209402_10002479_pt1 | contig 18327 bp, 12 predicted proteins | sample ArcticOcean_MG_C_3_FD_187437 | JGI IMG/M metagenome (GOLD analysis project Ga0209402, IMG submission 187437) | Marine microbial communities from western Arctic Ocean - ArcticOcean_MG_CB8_126 (SPAdes) (version 2) | ecosystem: Environmental > Aquatic > Marine > Oceanic | place: Arctic Ocean... | reverse complement strand
CGGCGGTCACGCCGTCCGGAAGAGCTTGGGTGATTTCCTGCATTTGTTCCACGGAAATGTAACGTTTCGACTTCGGCCAGCCGTTGAGTCCGATCCAGTCTGCCCCCGCCTCCACACACGCCAACGCCTGCTCCGGTATGGTGACGCCGCAGATTTTCACGAGGGTTTTTTGCAGGGTGGTATCGGCGGAGATTGTCATGTTTAGTGCAAACCAGTAAAATAAATGATTTTACCATCAGGAAACAGCACGGAAAAGACAACCGGAAAATGAGACCGATGCCGGACAGAAACCGAGAATTCGTGGAATGCCACGACGCAGATGTGACGCTGTACCTGCATGTCCAGCCTCGTGCGTCTCGCACGGCATGGTCCGGAGTGCAAGCGGGTCGCATGAAATTGCGACTAGCCGCGCCTCCAGTGGATGACCGCGCCAATCGGGAATGCGTTGCTTTTGTCGCAAAAACCCTGAGGCTTGCCAAGTCGAAAATCCGGATCGCACGGGGCCACAGCAGTCGCCAGAAAACCCTCGTCATTGACTCCGCTACTCCGGAAGCCACCACCGCGCAACTCCGCGCCCTTGCCGCCGAACTGGAATCCGCCTCGGCATGAGCCATTTTTCTTGCAAAATTTTGTTTTTGTCAACACGCAGATTCTTGCTTTGTGCGGGACTGTTGCTGCTACAACTCAGTGTTGGAATTGGTAGTGCCCACGCGCAGTGTTTCTCCGGAGGAGGGTTCTCCGAGGAGGACACTGCCTTGGTGATCCGGCAGATGATGGACGGGGAGCAGTACACCGATGCTTTCAAGGAGGCGGAATGCTACCTCAAGGAGAATCCGGAGGGACAGTTCTCGGAGGAGTTTCGCTTCACGCAAGCCGAGGCGCTGCGACATGAAACGGAATTCGTCAAGGGGAATCCGCGTCCGGTCCTGCAACGCTACACGGATTTTCTTGAGTCGAACCCCAAGCATCCGCAGTTCCGGGAAGCTGCGCTGCTGCATCAGGGAGAACTGAGTCTGCGACTCAACGAATTCGCCTCGGCCAAGCGGGCACTGCGACAACTGCTCAAGGACTACCCGGGCACCACCTCAGCGAACCGGGCGCATTTTGGCCTAGGGTGGGCAGCGTTTTACTTGGGCGGTCGGATTCAGCAACAACAGGGGGAGGACACGGCCCGGCAGTGGTACAACGAAGCGGCGCAGGAGCTTAAAGGCACCACTCATTTCCAGTTGAGTAAAAAGGAGTTGCAGGAGCGGCACTGGATGCTCGGCTGGGCGTGGTGGTTTCAGGAACGTCCGGAGCGGGCCGAAGACCCGTGGCACCAGTATCGCCAAGACTTCCAGTCGGAAGGCGAAGTTTCGGCGGATCGCCGTCCGGACGAACTTGCGTACCGGTTGGCGGTTGGATTCCAGCGCAACAAGGCGCTGGGCAAGGCTGAGCAGTACCACGCGCTCGTCGTGGAACAGCATCCGAATTCCGCACATTATGCTGAATCGGCGTTTGTGTGGGCGGAACTGGCCCATCACCGGGTGGTGTCTGCCCAGCACGACCAGCCGCTGTCTGCGGAACAAGTCGCCCCTTTGGTAGCACACTACCGGACCTATCTGGCAACGCAGGACACGCAACATCAGGGAACTGTCCATTTCCGGATCGGCAGCTTGGAGCAGCAAGCGGGTCGCCGGGAACCGGCGGTGTCGGCGTATCGTGACTATCTGGCGTCCGGAGACACGGAGCAAGTCGCCGAGGTGCGGTTTCGGCTGGGCACGCTGCACATGCAGTTGGAGCAACGTCCGCAGGCGATCCGTGAGTTCCAGCACTACCTGAAAACCAAGAACACAACCCACCGACCGCAAACGCTCTATCTGCTCGGCACGCTCCACGAGGCAGACGATCAGGACGACCCTGCCGAAACGGCGTACCAGCAGTATCTGAAAACCAAGGATCCTGCTCATGCGGACGAGGTGCATTTCCGGCTGGCCCTGCTGTATCAAAAGCGTCCGGACCCCACTGCGGCGGAGCAACACTTTGCGGCCCTTGTTGAGCAACACCCACAATCGCCGCATCGCACCAATGCAGCGTTCAGACGGGCGGAGAGCCACTACACGGTGCTGACCTCTCGCAAGCAGGCTCCGGACAAGCAGGCGTTACGGGCTTCCGCGCAACACTACCAAACCTACCTGAAACTGGGGAGCCAGGAGTTCCGGGGCTTGGCACATTACCGCCGGGGAATGCTCTTTCAGCAAGCCGGGGATCGCAAATCCGGCATCGGCGAACTCAATGCCTACCTCAAGACTCCCAAGCCGGAGTACGCCGCCGATGCGAATTATCGGCTGGGCCTGCTCCACGAGCAAAGCGAGCAGCCGAAATCCGCACTTCGTGCTTATCGAAATTACCTGAAAACGGGTGCTGCTACCCACATCCCGGAAGTGCGCTTCCGGCTGGGGATGCTTCAGGTGCAGCTCGGTGATTTGCAAGCGGCTGTGAAAGAATTGAACGCCTACTTGGCTACAGACGACAAGACTTATCAGGCAGAGTCCCGCTTCCGGCTGGGAACCTTGCACATGGAATTGGAGCAAGCGCCCGAGGCGATCCGCGAGTTCAACGCCTATCTCAAAACCGGAGACTCAACTTACGAAGCCGAATCCCGTTTCTGGCTGGGCACACTGCACATGCAGTCCGCACAGTATCCGGACGCGATCCGCGAGTTCAACGCCTATCACAAAACCAGAGACACGATCCATCAAACTGAGGCGTTTTACCTGTTGGGCGGGGCACATGAGGCCAGCGGGCAGCTGGAGCCAGCAGAGCAGGCTTATCTTGCTTATCTGAAAACCAACGATGTGGTGCATCGGGACGAGGTGCATTTCCGCCTAGCGCTTCACGACCAGCAAGCGGGAAATCACGTTGCCGCCGAATCCCACTTTGCAGCGGTGGTTGAGCAACATCCACAATCTCCGCACTTGATTGAAGCCGCGTGGGGCCGCGCCGAAAATCGCTATGCCGCACTGACGGCTCAAACGCAGGAGCCAGACTCCGTATCCTTGCGAGCCAATGCGGAGCTTTATCAGGATTATCTTGCGACCAAGGATCAGAAAAACGCCGGACTCGCGCACTATCATCGGGGGGTGCTGCTCCAACAGGCTCAGGACCGCAAGCAAGCCATCCGGGAACTGAAAGCGGCGCTGAAGACTCCGAACACGGAATATGCTCCGGATGCACATTACCGCCTTGGCTGGCTGCATGTTCAGCAACAGCAGCCCAAGCAGGCGATTTCTGAGTTTCAGAACTACCTCAAGACCGGAGACGCGAATCATGTTTCCGAGCTGCGCTTTCAGCTTGGGATGCTGCATCTCCAGATCGATGACCTGAAAGCGGCGGAATTGGAGTTGGAGAAATACCTTGAAACCGATGACCGCACCTATGAGGCCGAGGCACATTTTCGGCTGGGTTTGCTGTATGCGCAGGATGGCCAGCGGAACTTCGAGGCGATTTCTGAATTGCAGAAGGCCCGTGCCTCCGATGCCGACTATCGGGATCATCCGGAGGTCATTCAGGCACTGGTGACGCTTTGTGAACAAAGCTGCAACGCCACCGACCGCAAGGCACTGCTCGTCGAGGTCAAGGACAACCCCAAGCTCAGCCCGAAGTTGCGGGAGGGCTACTTGGTGCGGTTGACTCAACTGCGCACCGATTCCGGCGAATGTAGCGACATCCAGCAAGAACTGGAGCGTTTGCCTGTGGAAGCCGCCCTGCTAGTGCGAGCGAAGTTGCAGCATGCCCACGGCGTCTGCCGCCACAAGGCACGGGAATGGGCGGCGGCGCGTGCCGCTCTGCTCGACATTCGGGATTTTCCGGAGTATCACGCTGAGGTGTATGCCCTGCGCCGGGACAGTCATCATGAACTTCAGGATTGGAAGGGACTGGCCGAAGAGGTTGCCCACGCACACGAAACCCACCCCGACATCCTTGAATCCGGAGATTATGCGCTTTGGGTGGAAGCGCGCCGTCAAGTGCAGGATGGGGCCGGAGCGGAGCAAGCCTACGCTGCATGGCGTACACGATTCCCGGATGAGTTCAAGGCAGCGGATCGACTCTTGGGCTGGGTGGCGGTGCGGGAGCAGCTTCCGGAAACCGAGCCGCGAGCTGTGCTGTACCGGGAACTGCTGGCCCTCGATTTGGATGCTGAGACTCGGACCTACGTTCACGGTCGTTGGATCGCAACCGCGAACGAGCTTCCAGTGAAGGAGCGTGTTGCACACTTCCGGGAGTTGTTGCTTCTTAATCTCAATGCAGAAACACGAGCTTATATTCACAGCCGCTGGATCGAAACGGCGAACGAACTTCCGGTGAAGGGGCGTGTTGATCATTTCCGAGAACTATTAGCCCACGAACTCAATTCGGAGACGCAGGGGAATGTTCACAACCGCTGGATCGAAACCTCCGATGGACTTTCCTCTCCGAAAGAGCGCATTGAACATTACCGCGAGTTGCTGACGCTGCCGTTGGATACTGAAAGGCGGGCGACCTTGCACAACCGCTGGATGGAGGCTCTTCTCCAGCTGGCATCCCCGGAGCAGCGTCAACAGCAGTTCACCGCGTTACTGGCTGCGAAACTCAGTCCGGAAACCCGCTCTGCCATGATTCACCACAAGGCGGAATTTGAGACGGCTCAGGTCAATCCTGTCGCGTTTCCGGAACTGCTTGGGCTTACTGAAAATTCGGAAGATCGCAAACAGGTGGCGGCGTTCTGGGTGGAGGCACTGGAAAAACTCAAGAGTTCCAAACAACAAACCGAGGGCTACAGAAGTTTGGCGGAAAATCCGGTGGTGGCCCGCAAACCGGAATTGGCTCCGACCCGCGAGTATGCCTTGGCGCGGCTGGCGGAATTGCAAGCGGCATCCGGGACGCTGGAGCGTTTCCCCGTACTGCTCGCAGAAACGAAGGATTCTCAGACGCGACGCTACATCGCGGGAACGTGGCTGAGCAAGGTTGAGTCGCATGAGGATGCCGAACTCCGGAAGCGGGAATACCAGAAGATGCTCAGCCAGTCAGGTCCGGATTTCCGGGAGTTGCGCTCCACTGCACTGCTGGGACTCGCCGCCCATCACGCGGAAAACGGAGAACCTGAAGTCTTCCCGGAGTTGTTGAAAAAATCGGAAAACCGTAACCAGCGTAAGGAGGTCGCGCAACACTGGGTGCAGGCGACTGAGCAATCCGCGAACCCCGCCGTCCGCCAACGCGAGTACACGCTGATGTTGCGGCAGTCCGGCAAGGAGTACCGTCCCATCCGCGCCAAGGCGTTGCAGGGGGTGGTTGCCCTACACTTGGAACGCGGCGAGCATGAGGCGTTTCCGGCCTTGCTCAAACAGGCAGAAATCAAAGCGGATCGGCAGTCCGTGCTAGAAAACTGGCTGGCTGCACTGGAGCAAGAGCCGGATGCTGGGAAACGGGCCAAGGGCTACGGACAAATTCTGCCACACTTGAAAAGCTCGGCACGGCGTGAGCCAGTGGTGTCGTGGCTGGACTCGCACTATCGGCAGCACGGGCAGCACGAGGCACTGCTGCAACTCTGGGAACAGGAGTTACCCCGTTACCGGAACCGTCCAGAACAGGCGAGGCTGATCACGTTTGGCCTTGGGCAGCATTGCTTGGAGCAGTTGCCCAAAGACGATTGTGCCCAACGTTGGCTGCTGGAGACCGATGGCGGCGGGGTGAGCGCAGTCGAATTAGAGGCTCGGCTGCTGTTGAGTCAAACCGAGCAAGCCGCAGGGCGGATTCCGGAGGCGACCCAGACCTTGCAGCCAGTGGTGCAGCGTCCGTTGCCCTCAAGCTGGAAGGTGCGGATTCATCTGCAACTCGCCAATCTTTACCATCAGCAGCAGGCTTGGGGAAAAGCCGAGCAGCATTATGCCGTCGTGGTGGCACAACCTCCCACCCGCCGTCCGCCCTTTCCTGTTGCACGGCAACAGGCACTGGCCAAACTTCAGGAACTGCGGAGCTACCTCAGTGGCCAGGCGTTGCAGCAACTCATCGCCGAGAAAAACTGGCCGCAGGTCGAAGCGTTGGTCCGCCAACGGCTTGCGTCCGGAGCGCCAACCTTGGACGATGAAACCTTCAAAATCCTGCTCCACGCCGAACAACAACAAAAGGATTGGCCAGGCGTGACCACGCTGATTTACACGGAGGTGCGCTCCGGGAGGCAGAAACTGACGGGGCCGCTTGCAGAGGCCGTGTTGAACGCCGAGCGGCAAAAGTCCGGCAAGGCGCGTTGGAACGGAGTTTTGGAGGCGTATGCCCTGCTGGAAAAGCACGATGCCAAACGCACGGCCACGGTCACTGCGCTGGTCGAACAAGCCCAAGCTGCCGAAAAACTGGGAGGGCGCAAACGGGCACAGGGGTACTACGCCCGTGCATTGACCGCAACCCTTTCCGATAAAATCAACCAGCGCTTGCAACTCATCGGTGAACTGGAGCGGCTCTACAAGCGCGAGAAAAACTACGGCGAGTTGCTGCTCTTGTACGAACAGGGGTACCTAGCTCTCAAGGGTGACAAGAAACGTGGACCTCTGCGGCGGCAATTTGCACGGGAAACTGCCTCCATGGCCGAGTACCTCAAGAAAACGGAACTGGCCCTTGAGTGGCTGGAGCAGGTGGACGAAGGCGGGCGCAGTGATTTGGAGTTGCAGGCGATTTATCTTCAGGTGCAGCATTTCCGTGAAATCGGACACCTCAAGACGGCAAGCACTCGGTTGTACAAAGTCCTGAAGCGTAACCTGCCGCTCTCGTCACGGTGGTTTGCCATCTTCAACTATGAACGCGCCGAGGTCTTGCAACTGCGGGCGGGCAACACCAATGAGGTACAATTTTGGGAAAACTCGCTGAAGCGTTACAAGTTGGTGTTGAGGGGCAAGAAGCTCAAAGAAACGGAGCAATTGCACACCATTTCCCGCAAACGAGCGCAGGAGATTGAAGCGTATCTGAAGGCACTGAAAACTTCGGAAGGTTAACGAATGATGAAACAGGCGGCAGGCAGAAGGTTCGTATGGTGGACAGGAAAGTTTCTGCAAGGGGTTACGGTCTTGCTTGGGTTGTTTGTCGGGCTAACGGTTCAGGCGACGTCCCCGCAGGTGAGCATTTCCGGACAGGTGCGCGTTCCGGCAGGAGTGACGATTCCGGAAGCAGGGTTGAGCGTGGTCTTGCTCCAGTATGTGCTGACCGAGGAGGGGCAAGTGACCACGACCGGCCCCCAAGCCCAAGGTCAATCGGACGAATCCGGATTGTTTCGCTTTGAGAACGTGTCCCGCAAATTGCAGGCGGGGTATCGCATCGGCACTCGTGTCGAAGGTGAGTTGCACAGTTCCAAACTGTTTTTCCTGCGTCCGGAGCAGGATACGTTTGTCGTCGATGTCATCATTCCTGAGATGAGTACGGACACGAGCCAGCTTTCTGTTGTCGAAAATTCGCTGGTGCTGGAGCCGGTCATAGGCGGGCTGCGTGTCACAGAAGTCCTCAGCATTGCAAACAAGGCTGAGGCCCGTGTGGACACCCGCAAACAGCCGCTCTCGTTTCAGCTTCCGGAGCAGGCGGAGTCCTTTCGGATGCTGGACGATGAGAGCGAGTCCGGATTCCGGTTGCAGGGCACCCGGTTGGAGATCACCCGGATTTTTCCAAGGGAGAAGGCGCAGGTGTTGTTTCAATACTCCGTGCCCGCCCGTTTCGGTAGCATGACGCTGCGCAAACCCGTGAATCACTCACTGGAGCGTGTTAGCGTGTTCACTCCGTCAGAGGTGTTGACGGTGCGTTCGGAGCAATTGACGTTTCACGGCGAGCAGACAATCGATAAAACCCGCTTTCAAAGCTGGCGGGGAAAAACCTCGGATGAAGCAGTGCTGGAAATTGCGGTGAGCGGGATTCCGGTGGATTCTCAGGATTACGGCTGGTTTGGGTTCGCGCTGTTGATTGTCCTTGCAGGAGCGGTGGCGGTTTTCTATCGGTTCCGGCTCCGAGCCGTACAGGCGGCGGCCTGATGGGATTGCTCCGGGGCGAATGGACGGCGGCGTCACCGAACCAGAAACGACTGCTGCTCGTGCTGCTGATCTTGTTGGCGGTGTTGCTGTGTCGGAACCTCGTCCTGCAACCTCGCTGGCTACGGGAAACCCGCTTGGAGCAGGAAATCCGTGCGGCACAGGAGCAGTTGCTTGCACTGGCGGAAATTCCCATGTCCGCCGAACTGAAGGAGCAACAGCAAGCCCTCTTGCAGAACCAAGCTCGGCTCCAGTCACAATGGCCGGACGTTTGGGACGCAACACAGGTGCAGAGTGAAGTTGAAACTGCGATCCACAAAAGCGGGATGACGCTGGTGCGCATGTCCCACGAAGCTGCCGAGACTTCGGAAACACTGACCCCGTTGTCCTTGCGGCTAGAACTGGCGGGGGCGTTCACGCAACTTCAGCGGCTCTTCACTGCGCTTGACGCCCACCCGGTTCCTCGCCGCATTGTCCATTTTTCCATCCGTAATCCCGCACTTTTTGAGACGAACCCGCAGTTGGAGGCGTTGCTGCGGATTCAGTTTCTGCGACTCCCGGCCTTTCCGGACGAACTGTAGTGATGGGACGCTTGAGGCGAAGCTGCGGATGTTGGCTCTTCGTTTGCTGCATGGCGTTTGCAGTTGTTGGAACCTCCCACGCAGCTAAAGCGACCAGCAATCCTTTTTCGTCCCAATTTCCCAAACCCAAGGTGCAAGCCGCCAAACCAGCCGCCAAGTCGGCGAAGCAAAAATCCCACAAAAAAGCGACCCAGCCTAAGCGTCCATTCACGACGAAAACCGCACCCCCTTCCAGACCTCCCGTGCCCAAGCTGCTGGACATCCTCCGGACCTCGGAAGGACGTTTTGCCGTGTTCGTGCTGGAAGGCCGGCCGCATTTGGCTCCGGAAGGGGCGCGAGTGGGGCAGTTTCGCGTGGCATGGATCGGGAGACGCCAAGTACGACTTCAGCCCTTGTCGAACGAATCCGGGGCTACACTGAAAGTGCTGGTGCTCAAATCGCGTTGAACTGGCAAACAGACTTGCCTTTTTCAGGCAGGAATCGTGTGCTGTCCTACAAAAGTAAGGAGACAGCCTTGGTTCACCACAGAAACGCGGAGGACACAGAGGATTGTTTTGAAAGCATTCACACCACCACCACCATCAAGCATGGCCTCCATTTTCACAAAGATCATTCAGGGGGAAATCCCCTGTGAAAAGATCGCGGAAACCGATTCCGAAATCGCGTTTCTTGACATCAATCCCTGCTCGCACGGCCACACGCTCTGCCTCCCCAAGCGTGAGGTTGCACGGTTGGAAGAATTGCCGCCGAAAGAAGCCGCCTCGCTGATGGGTTTGATGCAGCGTGTTGCCGCAGCTGTCAGCCGCGCTTTTGATGGCACCGACTACAACCTCACGCTCAACAACGGGGTCAACGCCGGACAGGAAGTCCTGCACGTTCACTTCCATGTGATTCCGCGCAAGCCCGGCAGTTCGCGCCCTTTCAGGTCACGCGAACCCTACGGCGAGGGCGAGATGGCCGCCGTCGGCGCACGCATCCGCTCCTGCCTCGACTGATTCTGATGCGGCTCGCGGTTCTGGAGGTTGGCAGCAACGCCATTCGGCTGGCCTCTGCCGTGTGGCATCCCTCCGGAACGCTGGAACTGGTCTTGCGCCAGCACGTGCCCCTGCGCCTTGGCGAAACGGTCTTCTCGTCCGGAGGCGTGTCCGATGCCGCATTGCAAAAGCTCTGCGACGCGCTGGGCCAACTTCTCCAACAACTCAGCCCCACTCCGCAAGACCGCCTGCAACTCTGCGCCACCAGCGCCTTGCGTGATGCCAACAATCTTCTGGAAATCCGCGCACGGCTCCAGCACGAACTGGGGCTGGAACTCGTCGTGTTGTCCGGCGCCGAGGAAGCCGCCCGCATTCGGGAAGGGCTGCTTCAGGTCCACACCTTGGATTCCGGGACGGTGGTTTTGGGTGATTTGGGCGGCGGCAGTTTGGAAGTGTCCATCTTGCAGGAAGGGAAGCTGCAACGGCAGGAAAGTCTGAATTTTGGCACCCTACGCTGGCAGCGAGCCGCGCAAGTCCCGGAGTTGGAAGCGAGCTTTCATGAATCCGTGCAGATACTCCAATCCGACGCCATCGCTACGGCAAAACGCTTGGTGCTGTCCGGAGGCAACGCCAAGTGGCTGGGGCGCATCCTTGCTGAGGAAACCCAACACGAGTTCGTGCCGATTTCCGGGCTGGAAATTCCGTGGGCGGAGGTACAACCCCGGCTTCAGAAAATCGCCGCTGCGGGTCCGGAAACATGGCGAACACGCTGGAGGATGCGCCCCCAGCAGATCGAAACCTTCGGGGCGGCCCTGCGGATGTTCCGGTTGCTCGGCGAGACTGTCGAACCCGAACACCTGCGGCTCTCCGGACTCGCCCTCAAGGAAGCACTCTTGCTACAATCTGCCGAAACCTTGGGGATACGAAATCCCGCGATCCAGATTGCTCCAAGCTACGATCAACCCAAGACGTCGTAGGAACGGGCCGTGCTCGCGAATCGGCCTCGACAATCCAAAAAACCGCAAAAAATTTTGACATTCCCTGGAACCGGCGTAGGTTTTTGGAAAATCCGACTCAGGATTTTCCTTGAACCCTTCAGGCGAGAATCGTAGCATGCTTCCCAATCCGACTGCACTGCACTGCACTTATACGGTGTAAGCCCCAGCCCGGCCTCCAAAACAACCCCTCCCATCGGGGTGTGATGGGACTCGCCCACCTCATTCCCGCTCTGCTCGTCCTCACCCTGTTGCTCGGTGCCTGTAGCAAGAAGAAGGAGGAGACCGACGACACCACCTGCGGGCTGCACAATCTCAGCAGCGACTTCCCCATCGAAGCATGGCTCAAGGCGGCATGAACCCCGAAACCGAAACGGAAAAATTCCGTGCCGACTCACGCGCTTATTTGCGATAAGGTCTAATGCCGAGGGCATGATGCCATCCAAGGTTGAAGGCGAACTGCTCAACGGCCTCCTTGTCCGTCAGGTCAAAGGTCTGTTGCAGGAGCATCAGGCCCAACATTGCGTGAAGTTCTTTCGTCGGGGCTCCCGTTTGCTCCGAATAGTACGGAGTGAGTTGCTTCACCGGAAGTTGCGGTAGGATTTCCTTGCGGAAGATCGGCGCCCACGACTGCTCCAGAAGTTTCCTGCGTCTCGGACCAAGACGATCCAAGGGATCCAAGATGTTGAGCGTTTTGTGGTCTTTTGTGTGAATCATGAACGCTTACTACAAGTTGTTGGTAGTACAGATATTTCTCGCGAAAAACAGTCAAACGCTTTACTGCTGAATATTATTTGTTTTCAGTTAGTTGAATGAGGATTTACTTTTGCGGGACCGTCAATAATAGACCGAGAGGGAACGATGCCCTATCATGGAGAGGATCCAATTTGACGGCTTAAGTCCGGCCACACTCCCTATTGCTTTGCAAGGAAGGCAACAACGATTTTGAACGAGACCACCCAACCCAAGCCCACTCCGGAAGCCAAGCAAGACGGCGGCAAGCTCATCTTTTTCGAGTTCATTGTGCTGGTGGCGGGGATGCAGTCGTTGACGGCACTGTCCATCGACGCCATGCTGCCCGCGTTTCCGGACATTGGACGCGATCTCAATGTGTCCCCTGCGAACGATGTGCAGTTGGTGATCATGGTGATGTTCCTGGGCATGGCGCTCGGTCAACTGCTCTATGGCCCACTGGCCGACAGTCTTGGGCGTCGGCGTCCCATCATGCTTGGTTTTGTGATCTATCTGAGCGGCAGTGTGGTTTGCCTGTTTTCGGGAACCCTGACGATGCTGCTGCTGGGGCGCTTTTTACAAGGCTTCGGCAGTGCCGCCTTCCGCATCGTCACAGTCGCCATCATCCGGGATCGCTTTGAAGGACCGACGATGGCGCGGGTCATGTCCTTCGTGATGACAATCTTCATCCTCGTGCCGGTTGTTGCTCCGGCCATTGGACAGGGGGTTCTGTGGCTGGCCGGGTGGCGGGCGATTTTCGCAATGTTTTTGGTCAATGGGCTGCTGCTGCTGCTTTGGTTCCTCATGCGTATGCACGAAACCCTGCCTCTGGAAAAGCGTGTGCCGCTTTCCTTCACACGCTCGCTGAACGCCGCACGAGAAGTCTTCCGGATTCGTGCCGCACTCGGCTACACGCTTTGCATCGGACTGATGTTCGGTCCGTTCATGGCCTACCTCAGCACCGCGCAGCAACTCTTTGCGGACGTCTTTGACCGGGGCGAGGAACTACCCGTGTTCTTCGCCATTCTGGCCTTGTCTTTTGGAGCCGCATCTTTGACCAACGCAAGCCTGGTGATGAAGTTTGGCATGTACTCGCTGTCCCTCTGGAGTGCGTGTACGTTCACGGGGGTCGCCCTCCTAAGCTGGGTGGCGTTGCAAACCGTGTTGCCCGAACCGCCACTGTGGGGCTTCATGGCTTGCCTGATGCTGACCTTTTTCTGCCAAGGCTTGATGTTCGGGAACCTCAACGCGATGGCCATGCAACCGTTGGGACACATTGCGGGCGTGGGGGCCACCATGGTCGGGGCGCTGTCGATGTTGGTGTCACTGCCTGCGGCCTACGTCATTGCTCAGGCATTCGACGGCACAGTATTGCCGCTGGTGACAGGCTACGCCGTGTTCGGCGTAGCCGTGGTGGCAACCATGCTCTGGACGAAACGGGGAATCTGCCGCCGCCCTGTGACGCAAGCCTCGGCGGGATCGTCATCCGTGGAAAGCTGAATTCCAAAAGGTAGGGGCGGGATCACCGGAGTCGGTCAAGCCGACATCAGCACGTCCAGACTGAATCCTGCCACGGAATGCTGGCCGGAAACGGATTCGCCACTTGAAAGGGAGGGAAGTGTGGAAAGCACCCGCTGCCATGCTCCTACCGGAAGCCGGAACTCGACGGGGTTGTCGTAGCAGTTGATGTGAATCCGCAAGCAAGCGGGTTGGTCGAAGGACGGTGAATCCTTGCGGACCTCTAATACCAAAGTCCGGACCATCTCTGAAAAATCCGCAGCAGCGTTTTCGGTGTTGTGCCACTCCCACTTGGAATTTCGCGCAAACAGGAATTCGGCGAAGTGCTTGCGGAACGCGATCACTTTTTGCGTGAACCCCAGCAGGTCACAGTTTTGCTCCACGAGTTGCCAATCCACCCAAGTGAGTTCGGAGTCGTGGCAGTAGGCGTTGTTGTTGCCGTGCTGAGTGCGTCCAAACTCATCTCCGGCCACCAACATGGGAGTACCTTGGGCGAGGTGCAAAAGCACGTGGAAGAGTCGTAGCTTCCGCTGGCGTAACTCCAGCACCACCGTATCCTCGGTGGCTCCTTCGATTCCACAGTTCCTCGAAAAATCCGGAGTGTGTCCGTCGCGGTTGTCTTCGCCGTTGGCGTGGTTGTGTTTTTCGGAATACGCCACAAGATCGTGCAACGTGAGGCCGTCATGCGCACTGAGAAAATTGACACTCAAGCACCGCCGCTGTGTTGATCTGCCGAACACCTCCGGACTTCCGGAAAGGGCGTCGGCAAGTCCGGCCATCTGCCCCTTGTCGCCCCGCACCGCTCGCCGGATGGTGTCCCGGAAGCAATCGTTCCATTCGGCCCACTCCGCTTGGGACGCTTGCCCAAGTTGATAACCGCCTCCGGCATCCCACGGTTCTGCGATCAGCTTGATGCCCACGAGTGCGGGATCGTCCTGCAGTTTCCGGAAGAAATCCGGCGTGTCGCGCAGGTTTCCAGCAGAGTCTCGGTTGAGGATCGGGGCGAGGTCGAAGCGAAAACCGTCCACACCCATCACCTTCGCCCAATACTCCAAGCTTTCCCGCAACAAGCGCCACACGAGCGCATGGTCAGAGCGCAAGGTGTTTCCGCATCCGGAGTGATTGACGAGTTTTCCGCCGGAATCGTGCAGGTACCAGCTTTCCGGATCGAGCGCCTTGAAGTGATCGCTTGGCCCCTCCTCGTCCAGTTCCGCCGTGTGGTTGAACACGACGTCCAGCCAGACTTCCAACCCTGCTTCGTGGACGGCATCAACCATTTCCTGAAACTCGGCAGTCGCATTGCGGGGATCGGCGGCGTAGGACGTTTTGGGGGCGAAAAACAGCAGCGGTGAATACCCCCAATAGTTGACGAGTGGCTGGTCAGTTTCCGGATGCTTCCGGGGATTCTCGCACTCGTCAAACTCAAAAACGGGCAGCAGTTCAATGACCGTCACGCCCAGCTTCCGAAGTTGGGGCAGCACTGAAATCAAACCCCGGTAGGTGCCACGCTCGGCGGGCAAAACCGGGGAACTCGCATGGCGGGTCAGCCCCCGGAGGTGAGCTTCGTAGACGATGCTTTGCTCCAGCGGGAGCTTGGGCTTGGCCGGACGATGACGGGATTCCGGCTCCGGACGGACTGTAGCCAACCGTCGCATGCCCTCAAAGCGAAACCCGTGCGGGCGCACCCGGATTTGCAGGTCGCCGTTGGCCGTTTGCACAAACGCAAGCGGCTGCTCCCAGCGTTCGCCGCCCCAGCATTCCCGTGCCCACGGATCGAGGATTCGATGGCGGGAGCCGTCCGCGTGTTCGATTTCGATGAGGTAGGTCAGCCGTTCCGGAAGCGGCGCACCGTCCGGCCATTCGGTTTCCCACGCCCAGCAAGCGTCAGAGCGGTGCTGTTCCGGATGGAGTTCTACAGTCACCAAGCACGGCTGGCAGGTTCCCGGCTCCGGAAGCGGGTTGCCGTCGTAGAAGTGGTAGGAAACGCGCTTCGCAAGTCGGGCGGTGAGTGCGAATTGTAAACGACGACCGACCCAGCGCGAACCGAATCGGGCGTCAGGGCATGACAGGGGTTGGAGGATGAGCGGGGTTCCGCTCATGTGGATTCGACGAGGGAAACGTGACGTTCCCCCATTTCAGTGGCGGGCCTGACGGCGGTTGAACTGCTGCATGGTCGTAGAGGCTTCCTCCTTGACGGGTTTGGCCTTGGGCAGCACAGACTGGATCAGCGCAATCCAAGAGTCCAAGCTGGCCTCCGTGACCCTTGTGCCGTGGCGATAGGCGTGGTGCGGATGGGATTCCTTGTAGCGGTTCTTGAGTTGTTCCAGCGTCTTGAGGTTTTGCTGATCGAAGATGGAAAAACGCTGAATCAGGTCGGCGGTTGCAAAGCGGCTGGGATTGTGAAGTAGCTTGATGACGTCCGGCTCAATGTCCTGCCCAGCAGCTTCGTATTGCCCAAAAATCATCTGGCGGATGCAGATGCTGGTGATGTTGTCCTGATCCTGATGCCGAGTCCACAGCACCTCCAGCAGCACCTCTCCGGACTTGCTGCCGTCTGGATTCACCTCCAGCCGGACCTGACAGCCGGGTTTGAACTCCTGCTCCGTGTAGAGTCCGGCTCCGGAGGTGGTTGTGTCTTGCAGGGCACCGTCGCCCTTGTACTCCATTGGACTCAGGGAACCATCGGCATCGAGGGTGAGCCACTCGATCAGTTGAGCGGAGATGCCCTCGAAGCGGTCAGAAGAAGTGGAGTCTTTGATGAAGTGAAACATGGTGGCGGTGGTACTCCGGATTGACGAAACCAAGCGTTTGATCTGGCAAGACCATCCAAGCATCCCATAATCGTCTTCATCCCGCAAGGATTATGTGCCGAGGCTAAAGTTTTCGCTTCAATTGCCGATGACAGGGATGACAGGAGTCTCACCTCCACAAAAGACCATGAAGATTCTCAACAACGCCCTTGCGCTCAGTACCCTCCGGGAGACAAACAACGCGCACAAAAGGGTGACCGACAGCATCAAAAAACTCAGTTCCGGGCAGCGCGTCAACACACCCGTGCAAGCTCCGGCGGCACTGATTGCGGCCAATCAACTCAATGCGCATCAGGTGGGCACCCGGCAGGCCTTCCAGAACACCGAGGAGTCGGTCACGTTGATCCAGACCGCAGAAGGCGGGCTGTCCAAGATCAACGACATCCTCACCAAGATGAAGCAGATCGCACTGCATGCAGCCAACGGTGCTGTCAACGATTCCATGATGCGTGAAGCCGATCAGGTGGAAATCGAGTACCTCTTGGAATCGGTAGACCGCATCACACAAAACACGCAGTTCAACAACAAGCGCCTGCTCGACGGATCGATGGGGAGCAATGGCACGGTCGTCGGAGATCACCTCCGTTTTGTCGGTGCCACTCCAGAGTCCCCCTCGACCCCGCTGGAAGGCTTTCCCATCGACATCACCCAGATCGCCACCCGGGCCTACAAGGCGGGCACAGTGCCTGTGACTGTGGATAGCTTTGGCGAGGGCTTTCAGATCACGCTGCTCGAAAGCGGCAAGATGGTCACGATGGACTTCCGCAAGGGCAAGCTCGACGAGCAGATTCAGCACCTGATCAGCAAGCATAAGGAGGTTCCGGAACGCTTCCCTGCGGCAGACACCTCCCGGCAAATCCGGAAAATCATCGAACATGCCCTGCGCGAGGAGGCAGAAAACCAGCAGCTAAATTTGGAAATCCTCTTTGACGAGCAGGGAGTCCTCAGCATCCAGCACAAGAAATACGGCGACCACGCCAGCTTCTCGGTGGCCTGCACCACTCCGGGCATCATCACCGCTCAGGCCCTTGCCTCGGAACCGAGCGAACCGGGACAGGACGTGCAGGGCCGCATTGCCGGAGACATGGCCAACGGACACGGGCAGTACCTCACCGCACCTTTAGGTACCACGGCCCAAGGAGCCTCCATTCGCTACACGCTCCCGGACGAGTTGGCCACCGTCCCGGTCCTCAACGAGGCTGGACTGGTGGTGGGGCACCGCCGCATCAAGACCAATCCAGAGCAAATCATCGGCTCGAACAAGAACCCGATCATTGAGGGCTACCTGCATCTCACGCAGCAGTCTCCGACCTTCCAGATTGGCTATGAAGCCTCTGAACAGAACGCGGTCGTCTCGCTTCCGGACGTGAAAGTCTTCAAACTCGGACGGGATCTTGACAATCAGAGCAACTTCGAGAGCCTTGGGGACATTGATGTCTCAACGGTGCAGGGCGCGTTCGATGCGTCCAAGCTCATCAACAAGGCGACCGACGAACTCTCGATCATGCGCGGAGAACTGGGCTCCTTCCAGCGCAACCGCATCGAGCGCACTTTGGACTTGCTCTCCAAGAAGAACGAGAACCTGGCGGCGGCGCAATCCACAATTCAAGACACGGATATCGCCGTAGAGGTTTCCAACCTTGCCCGCGAGCAACTCCGGCTCGACGCCTCTCAGTCCATGCTTGCCCAAGCCAATCAGGAACCCGGAAAAGTCCTCAGCCTCTTGCGTTGAGGGGACTTCCCTTTTCTGACAATCCCTGCTAAAATTCTTGGAAAGTGAACCGACACTTCCCAAATCTTTATGGACCCCCTCGCAGAGTGGATCAGCCAGCATCGCATCAGCGAGGTTGAATGCCTCACCCCGGACCTCACCGGCATCGCACGCGGCAAGATCATGCCCGCGAGCAAATTTCTCAAAAACGAAGGGCTGCGGCTTCCGGAAGCCGTTTTTTTGCAAACTGTCACCGGCGAGTGGCTGCCGTTTAAAGACCTCTTCCAGGTCGATCCCGCAGAAATTGACATGCAACTCCGTCCGGATCCGGAGACGATCTGCCTAGTGCCGTGGGTGGAGGAACCAACCGCACAGGTGATCCACGACTGCTTCCACCATGACGGCATGCCCGTGGAGCTTTCTCCGCGCAACGTGCTACGCCGCGTCCTCAAACTTTACGAAGAAGACGGGCTGCGCCCCGTGGTGGCTCCGGAACTGGAGTTCTACCTCACCAAGATCAACAAGGACCCCGACTACCCGCTGACCCCGCCGGTGGGACGCTCCGGGCGCCAGGAAGTGACCGGGCAGTTTTACGGCATTGATGCCCTCAACGAGTTCGACCCGCTCTTTGAGGAAATGTACGAATACTGCGAGGCGCAGGAACTCGACATTGATGCTCTCACCCACGAGGCAGGCAGTGCCCAGATGGAGATCAACTTCATCCACGGCGATCCCATGCGCCGCGCCGATCATGTGTACCTCTACAAGCGCACGATGCGCGAGACCGCCTTCCGGCACAAGGTCTATGCGACTTTCATGGCCAAGCCGATGTCGGACCAGCCCGGCAGCGCGATGCACGTCCATCAATCGGTCATTGACGTAAAGACCGGACGCAACCTCTTTGCGCAGGAGGACGGTGCGAATTCGCAGGAGTTCCTCTCCTACATCGCCGGACTCCAGAAATACCTGCCCTCGGCAATGCCGC
>Ga0209402_10002475_pt1 | contig 18343 bp, 22 predicted proteins | sample ArcticOcean_MG_C_3_FD_187437 | JGI IMG/M metagenome (GOLD analysis project Ga0209402, IMG submission 187437) | Marine microbial communities from western Arctic Ocean - ArcticOcean_MG_CB8_126 (SPAdes) (version 2) | ecosystem: Environmental > Aquatic > Marine > Oceanic | place: Arctic Ocean... | reverse complement strand
TACGCAAAATAAAATGCACTTTTGCTGTCCCTGATTCAGAGAACACATCGTTGGTCAAAACATAAGGGAGACAATGTTGGCTCCCCAGACCAGGTCAACGACTATGAATGTGTTCTTCAACCACCCACTTCCCCAGGGCTATCCCGACGACATTGTGGGTGCAGACCGTCCGCCGCTTGAAAGACTCGCACCACATGTGCGGATGGCCCTCCACAACAAGCTGCACCCCGATGCTCTTGAACGGGCGCACTGTCAGCCCCTTCCGCACGAAGACCCAGCGTACCAGCTCAGTCTTCTCCGACAAATGTGGGCATCCATCCAAGATGATGACGCAGAACGCACGTTCCTGTTGGTACTCGAGTACCACGATGCGGATGCCTACGGACACCTCATGTTCAACCTCGACTTCTACCCCGATGTGATCTTCAGCCCAATCCCCCAAGTCCAAGGAAGTGCCTAATGGAAGAAGAACCTAACCAGTGCGAAACCTGTGGCGCATTCGAGTGCGAAGACGCGGGCAGGGTTGGCACCCACTTGGACGACGATGGCATCTGCGAAGAGTGCCAACCCGCAGAAGCGAACTATGGCGAATGCCCCGATACCTTCACGAAGCGAATGAGCAGATGGGCTGCCGAAGCTGAGGACGCCCAATACGACCCCAACCCTGGAGACCGGGAATGACCTGTTTATTCCCAACGAAAAGTGGTGATGCGCCAACCAGCATCACCGTGCGCCGCCAGAGGGGTGTTGAGGCAGCGCCCACCTGCCATAGGCAGGGAACTCATTTATTCGGCGGCGGCGGGTTGACCCACCCGCGCCCTATTTCCGATCAGCGGGTGATAGGCCCTCCATCGGGAGGTCACACGTGGTCGCCCCCCTCGGCATCCAGAGACTCTCTGGAGGCATGAGGGGGAGGCATTGGACGGGTGTGGACTGGAAGGCCGCCCACAAGGCGGTGGCGACGACCATGGCGGCGACGACCAGCATGATCTTCGACTTCAGGAGATCCTCCCTCACTTGAACACCTTGTCCTTGGCGGTGTCGAACAGCTCCTTCATGAAGCTCCGCTTGAGTTTGAGGAGCCTCTCGAACTTCGCCCGCTGCCGCACATCCGTGTACAGGGCTGTGGGCTTCTTGATCTCCCCGTCAATGAGCTGTTCCGAGAAGTCATAGAACTTCACCCGTGTCTTACCCTTTGGAGGTGCAGCATAGGCGGCGCCCCTGGAGGATCCGACGACGAAGGCAACCACCAGAAGTCCAGTCAGTATGCCCCGTGCGTTCATTCCTCCTCCTCCTCCTGCTCCCCTGCGCGGGATCCGAGGGTGAGGCCGACGGCCAGCAGAGCCGCCGACCCGAGCATCACAATGGCTGCGCTGGTGTTCCCGAGGCTGTATGCTATGGCGAACAAGCCCAGGTTGGCACCCATGGCGAGGACGACCACATCCCGCATGATCTTCTTCATTCCCCACCCCCCATCCCTTCAAGGAGCTTGAGGGCGATGATCCACTCGAGCATCTTCTCGATGTCGACCCCTGGACCCTCGGCGCTTGTTGTGTGGAGTTCCAGGAAGTCCTGCGAGCTCATGTTCGACCCGGGGCCGCTGCATCCGGGGACCCCTTGGGACCCGCCCTCGATGCCAGATCCGGGGGAGCTGTCGCCAACTCCCCCAGCTCCCGAAACGCCGGAGCTCGATGCCGCTCCCGATGATTGTGCTTGTGCTGCCGGAGCTGCGCCTGCTGCGCCTGCCCCTCCTACTGATCCTACTGACATGGTGTCCTGCCTCTTGGGTGTTGCGTTTGCCTCCTTGCTGTTTTCCGTTCACATTTCATTCGTTTAGATCCACGCCACGGCCAGTCCGAGGACAAAGGCTCCGAGGATGATGAGGGTGACCTCGACTGTAGCTGTCCGGGCCTGCCCCTGAAGCGGCGCGCGGGGTTCTCGAGCTTCGGCCTCTTCCGACAGATCCACATCGACCCATTCGGCGTCGATGATGTCGGCCGATACATCGACCTCCTGCCACTCCTTGTATGTCATGGCGGCATCCCGCCGCCGCCGAAGCTCGGCATCGATCATTTCCCGCAGTCTTCGTTTGCGGTGTTCCAAATCTTCGGGAGTCATCTCCCACCCCCTTTCGTCCCGCCGCTGCTGTAGGGCGGGAGCCCGCGTTTAGAGAGGAGGGCGCGGCAGAGGATCTTGATGATGGCGCAGTGATCCACGAACACGTTGATCTCCCTGTGTTCGGCCATCTTCAGCCACTTCCGTACCTGTTCATCTGAAGGGTTACCGCCCTCGCCTCCCCGTTTCATTCCCCGCCCCCGCACGCCGTCTCGTCGATGATCTGCATGAGTTCATCGAACGTGGTGGCGGGGTTGGAGGTAAGTTGGAACCAACTGCCACCGACGGCTACAGGCCCCCAGCCATGGAGGCCGTTCTGGTCGATGTTCTTGCTGAACGTGTAGATGACCAGGTCGTTGGCTGCAGCGGCGTGCTGCACGATGATTTCCTGCGTGATCTCCGGAGCCATGTAGCTCTGGCCGCCTTCATCGCTGAACACCACCACCACATGGTGGGCATCCTCCCGCCAGTTGATGCTCCAGTTCCCGAGTGCAGGGATCGACCCAACCCCATCCCATGAGGGCATGGGAAGGGGCGGCACAACCCCCAGCGGGACCAGGTTCCGGATCGATAGGAATAGGGCGTCATAGAGCATCTCGTTGCCCGTGCTCTCATCATCCAGGGCGACCAGGACGGGGAGGAACTGGTTGAATGGGACCAGGTTGGTCGATATGACGAGGGACTCCTCGACCCCGAACCCATTGACAGGACCCACGACCAGACCCCACTGCACGACCTCCTGATCCGCATAGTGGGCGGAGAACATGCTCATGGCCTGCTGCACGGCATTGATGGTCCCGCTCATGGATCCACTCACATCCACGATGAACAGGATGTCCGTCTCCTCGAGGACGTTCTCGATGACTCCGTCGCAGTTGTCGTCTTGGCCGGAACAGAGGTCTTCTTCGATGGGGGTGACCTCGTCGGCGCAGAAGTCGGGGATGAAGAACCCTTCCCCGTTGATTTGATTGCCCCATTCCCCGAGCTCGCAGATCATCTGGCCCGGCTCGCAGACCCCCACGCCGGCGGTCCCGTCGGGTCCCGTGTAGCAGACAGTTACCAGACCCTCGTCGATGAGCTGGTTGCAGTTGTCATCGAAGGCGTTGCAGATCTCATCGGTGATGAGCCCGAGGAACGGGTCACACACAATGTTCGGGTCGGGCGGCAGCCAGCTGCACATCGCCAGGCACTCGGTCATCTGCGTCCCGGAGCACTCGTCGTCCACGCACTCGCACGTCTTGAACCCCTGCCCACAGACCAGGGGATCCTCCATGCAGGGGATCAGGAACCCGATCATCTCTGGCGGGCAGGCGCACTCGATTCCGTCGTCCGCCAACCCGTTGCAGTCGTCATCCAACCCGTTGCACACCTCGTCGAGGGGCTGCAGGGCCGTACATGCGGTCCAGGCCCCCTCCACGCACCACTCGATTCCGTCCCCACACACCGTCCCACATCCCTGGACGAGTTCTTCATCCACAGGCCCGTCGCAATCGTTGTCGAGGTTGTCGCAGACTTCGGGACTCGAGGTGGGGGCATCACACAGAACGATCTCCCCATCGACGCAGATGGCCGTTCCCGTCCCGCACTCGGATGCACAGGGGTACTCACCCTCGTCCACGACCCCATCGCAGTCGTTGTCCACTCCGTCGCACACCTCCTCCTCACAGGGGATGCAGGGTCCGTACTGGAGTTGCCCCTTGTTGCAGTAGATGGTCTGTTCGCCGAAGGAGGTGGTGCCGTCCTCGTTCTCGATCTCGCACATCTGTTCGCCAAGGTTGGTGTCCCCCTGCGGGTTGCAGTCGAACACCATCTCGCACTCGCCCTGGGAGACGACCTCCCACTCACAGGAATCGTCGGGGTCGCCGAACACCGGCTGGCACGGGACCCCGAGGTCGTCGCAGATGTCCACGATGACCACGATGCGCCAGAGCTCGTCCCCGACGAAGCTCTGCGGGCAGTACCAATGCTGCGTCTGGCAGCACTCGTTGGTGGAGCAAGGTCCCGTATATCCGCCTGAATCCTCTACACCTGAGCTCGTCCCGGCGCCCGAGTCCAGCACGGACAGATCGACATCTGAAAGGAGGATGACTCCTGTGGAGTCGGCATCTCCCACAGGTGCTTCTGTGCCCCCAACCCCCTGGTCACTACACGATGCTGTTGCCAGGAGCATCGCCACAAGGATGGTGGCACGTACCCTCATCTCCCCACGCGCCCCTTCTTGCGCTTCTTTGCAGGAGCGGTGCGCTTTGCAACTCGACACAGCGGCGTCTGCTTCTTCTCGGACTTCTTCTTGGGCGGATCAACCGCTGCGGAGGCCACATGCTCGTGTACCGATTCGGCGACCTGGTGGAGGAGGAGCCCGAAAACCTGGATGTCCTTATGAGCCATGTCGGCCTCGGAGAAGAAGTTCAGGGCCTCGACTACCTCGTGCCAGAACGTTTCCCAGACCAAGCTGTCTTCGAGTGCGGAGTCGACGGAGATCTCAAGGGCGGCCCCGTCGAACATCCCGTAGGCGTCTGCCCTGCTCATGAGGTTGTCCCTGCGGGTGACCGAGATGGTGTGTCCGCCGATTTGGATGGTTTCTGGAAGGGTATTCATCTTTTCCTCCTGGAAGCATTTGCGTGCTCTATGGTGGCTTGGATGACGGCGTGAACCGCCTCGAAGGGTGGTGAGAGGCACATGTTCTCGAAGTTGACCAGTGCCATGCTGGTCATGCCGACCACGTGGCCCCTGCTATTGAAGATGGCCGACCCAGAGCTCCCTGGTCGGGCTGGGATCGTGTACACGGCCTGCGTACGCAGACCCGTCCCGAGGATCCCCGAGTAGAACCCCTCGAAGGTGGGGATCATGGTGGAGGAGTAGGAACCGAAGGGGGCCGCAAGGGTGTAGACCCTCTCCCCAGGTCGGGGCGCCGAGGATGCCAGCCGGGCCGGCTTCAACGGGGCACGGATCTCCAACACGCACATGTCGATCAGGGGGAGGATCTGTATGATCTTCGCCTCGTATGAGGCACCGCCCCACATGTTCACCTGGATCTTGGAGGACCCCTTGATGTGAGCTCCCTCCGAAGTGGTCAGAGGGTGGGGGGGTTCAGCACAGAGGTGACCCGCAGTGATGCCCCAGGACGACACGCCGTCGGTAGCCGTTATGAAACCCGACCCGACCATCGAGATGCCCATCTCGGCGGGCACTCCAGTTGCGGGGTTCACGGGGCCGATGTTCTGATAGTCGCCAGGCTCTTTGCACTCAACCCCTTTCGGGCAGGCCCGGAACACGACGTCCTGCATGACGAATAGAAACGATTCCCGAGGGAGGGTTTCGGGAATACGCCGCTGCGGAGATGTGCATGAAACAGACAAAAGGCAGAGGGCTGCCAAAGTCGCCCACATAGCCCTTACAAAGTTAGTTCGCTCTCCCACAAGGTTCCTCCTCCGCTCACGACCCATCGGACCTGACGGGACAAAAGATCGTCCCTACGGGCCCCAGCTCCATGTCAATCAGTACGCCCATGAGCCCTGGCTCCGAAGTCACGTACCCCTCTGCGGCGTGCCAGGCGTCGGGGGGAGCGAGCGAAGGTAGGAGGTAGTGGCGAACGCCGTTGATCTCCTGAACCCGTTGGTGGTGGAGGTGTCCTCCGAAGGCGACGTGGTGGCGAGCGCGCCCCCACTCCATCCTTCGTTCTTTGGCCATGATTGCGCCGAGGTCCTTGACCTTGTCGCGGTCGCCGTGCGTAAAGCAGGCGAGAGTCGTACCAATCTCCTCGTAGACACGAGGTCGATGATCCTTCACCACGTTGACTCGCTCGCTCTCCCCATACAGGGCATGTAGGTAGAGGAGCAGGGCATGTGCATTGTTTCTATCGTGGTTTCCAGCCATTAGTACGACCTTGACTGGGGCGACCTGGGCAAGCACGTCGATGTGCTCGCGGCAGAGTTCTGCGCCAGTCAGGAGAATCTCAAGAGGTGTGCCGTCCACGGACTGCGGGGTTCCGCGCGTGGTGGCATTGGGGACGGTCACGCCGTCAATGTGGAAGAAGTCCGAGCCGACGGCCAGGACGATCTCCTCGGGGTTACCGGGCAGCCGGCCTATGAGGTCCTGCGTGGACGCCATGAGGCGCCGACGGCACTCCGTCCTGGAGTACTCATAACCTGACTCACCTGGCCAGGACCTCATCCCCCAGTGAAGGTCGGTGGCCGACATCACGAGGGTGAAGGCTCTGTCAGCTCGCTTCAGGCGGAGCTTCGGGATGGAGTAGCCAGTGCCGTTGTCGGCCACCCATTGATGGATGCGGTCGAGCACGGTCGCCTCGAAATCCCACCAGCTCCGGGCGGCTTTCTGGACCTCATGGGCGTTGAGCTCCTCGGTCCGGGTGGCGAGAGCTCCGAACTTGAGGGCCAGGGCCTCCTGTGCCATCTCATCTACGCCGCGCTTGGCAACATCCTCCGCAGAGAATGGAGCCGAATCGTGGGTGATGCCGTGGGCTTTGAGGTATCCGACGACCCACTGCCGCGGAAGTCCCGTACGCCGGCTGATGCCGTTCAGACTGACAGGCTGGCCGTTCCAGTTGGAGTACCACTCGATGATGGCGCGGTGGGCATCCCCCGTAGTGGTGATCCATGCCTTGGCTTGAGCTACGAACGTCTTGTAGGAGTCGCTGTCCTCATCATAGAGGTAGAGAGAACGGTCGACCTCGATACCCTCGATGCCGAGTTCCCCATCCTCGAGGGTAGTCGGCGTGGGATCATATTCGGGAAGGTCGTCCTGCGTCAGCGTCTTGAGGAAGGCGTTGGTCTTGCCCCTACTCGCCCGATCCCCAGCCGGTGTGGGCGGCGTGTTGGGGCCGCCCTCGGCGCGGGACTTCTTCACCACCCTGTCCAGAGTGCCTCTGTTGACCCTCGGTTCCCCCGCATGATCCAGGAGACCCGCCAGGCCGTCCCGTCCGAGTGGGACGGATGCTACATGGTCGCCATATAGCGACCAGATCCTCGATACTTCTTCATTGATATTTTCTGCACCCATGTATGCCCCCCGCGGACTGCTATGCGCCGAGATTCGTTACTCATTTGTGAGTACGTGCATGAGTGGGTGCGTGGGTACATGGTTTTCAGCCACCCTTATCGGGGGTGCGGGTCTCTCACCGCTTCACCCTTGGAAAGGGATAAACGACATAACGGGAAATGAAAGGGGTCCGTAGTCTATTTCCGTCCGTACATAGAATGAGGGGGTAGAACCCCCAAGGAGGACAGAATCATGCTCAACGTGTTGAAATCAGAACGAAAACAGGGAGTGGCGGGCGAGGAGCTCGTGACCGTGGTGGTCGAAACTGGGACATACCCGATAACGCCCCACTACATATTCACATTCAAGGTTCTAGGGACGGACATGCCGGGGGAGGCCATAGCTCTTCGGATGTTGTCGGTCGTAAACGAGACCACCCTTGAGGCGATAGAGCCTCCCGAGGAGATCATGGACGAAGCGGCCAGAGCTGCGGCCAACCTCGCGTGTGAGGACTCCATACAGGCCTGGTAGGTTCCGGGTATGCCGCCCAAAGCTCTATGCTACTCCCCCGGAAAACTGGGGGAATCACCTGACACCGACACCCCTATGGGAGTCCCGCCGGGGCCCGCCCTCACGCTGATGTTGCAGGCGTTGGAATCCACGGACATCTGATTGGGGTCCCCGTGCGTCGTCGCACAGGCGGACCTTGTCTCCATCACCAGCACCCGGTCGTGGAGGTTCGTCGTCGTCGCGTGGAGTGTCCGCACGGCTTCCTCCAACCTCACCACTTCCCGGCCGAGTCTCCGGGTCTCATCGCCCGAACGGCGCAGCGCCCACGCAACGGCGGCACCTATACCACCAGCGATCAGAAGCCCCGCAAGGGCGACTATCAGATCCGTTGTGTCCAACATCCTCTCCCTGTCCTCCCATACTCTACCCCGTGGGTATCGTGGAACAGGCCCGTGGAGCTCTCCCACAGTGGGTTCCGCATAGTCAGTGGAGGTGTAGGATGATGGAACTTGAAAGTGGTGCCCAGGGTGGCACCGTCAAACTCGCACAGGAAAGGCTCATCGCCTGGGGTTACGACTTGGAGCCGTGGGGCGCCGACGGCGACTTCGGAACCGACACCGAGAAGGCCGTTCGAGCCTTCCAGTCCCGGACGCCTGGACTCATCGAGGACGGGGTGGTCGCTGACAAGACCTGGGATGCCCTGCTGTCGATGACCCGATCTGAAGCTCTCGCCAAGGGGGCCGAACTCGTATGGGGCCGCCCTGCGGATCCCACCTCGCCGGAAACTGACGGCAAGGGTGTTGATGAGCTCCCGCCGACCATCGGGAGGGGCTCCGATGAGAAGGCCGCAGTCGAGATGCTCCAGCGGAGCCTGAACGCCAACGGATTTGGCCCGATCACGGTGGATGGTGACTTCGGACCTGGCACTGAAGACGCCATCACCGCCTATCAGGAGTCCACCAACCTGGCCGCCGACGGCATAGCCGACCCCGAAACCTGGCGGCACCTCCTCGACAACGACCCCGTGGAGATCCCAGCCCACATCGTGGACGAACACCACAAGGCCATCGCCGCCCGCATTGGGAACGAGGCCGAAGGGGTGGGCCGTGCCGTCCTCCTGGCGGCCGTCCCCGACATCGGAAAGAAGGAGGTCCCCAAGGGGTCGAATGGTGGCCCCGAGATCGCCCACATCGTGGACGAGGGTGGTCCCGGCAAACCCCCGGGCGCCTACTATGTCAGGTACGGCATGGGGAGTAGGACGGACATGCCGCCCTGGTGTGCCATCTCGGTGAGTTATTGGATCAAGGTCGGCCTCGAGGCCGAGAGCTGGAGGGACATCCCCTTCGGCAACTGGTTCGGAGGCTGCTCGCAGACGATGAAGTGGGCTCAGAAGTATGATGGTTGCTGGAAGTTCTCCGATGCCGAGGGAGCCTGCGTACCCGGTTCAGCCTTCGAGATGCCTCGCTCCGGCTCCGGCTCCGACGCGGGCGGCCTCTCTGGCCGCCGGCCTGGTCACACTGGTCTGGTCGCGTGGGATAACGGCGATGGCACCTTCACCTCCATCGAGGGCAACACGGGCGATGCTGTGAAGTCCAGGAGGCGTCGCATCGCAGACATGATCGGGTTCGTCCACTGGTGGAACAAGGAATAGGGGGAAGGTCATGCAGGGGAGAGTGTGCATCGTTGAGGGCCTCATAGGCGCTGGGAAGAGTTCGTTCACACAGGAACTCGGAAGGGCCCTTGGGGAAGGGACGCTCGTCCTCATGGAACCGGATGAGAAAAACGGGGCCAATCCGTATCTGGAGGACTTCTACGGGGATCAATCCAGGTGGTCGTACACCATGCAGACCCACCTCCTCCACACCCGCTTCCGAATGCACTTGAATGCACAGTGGCATGTCCTTTCAGGGGCGGGGGATGCCGTCCTCGACCGTAGTTACTTCGGGGACACGGCCTTTGCGCGCCTCCAAAGGAAACGGGGGACGATGACTCCGAGGGAATATGGGACGTACCAGGGTCTCTACCAGGCCATGACAGCCAGTGTCCTCCTCCCCACGATGTGCGTGGTCCTCGAGGTTGACCCCGAGGTCGCCGCCGAGCGCATCCAACGGAGGCTTGAGGCCAGGGAGGGGCGAAGGTGCGAAAAGGCCATCGACCTCGGCTACCTATGCGACTTGAAGGACGAGATCGACCGCATGGTGTCCGTCCTTGAAGGTCAGGGCGTACACATACTACGACTGGACTGGAACAGGGACCGCCCAGATGAGGCATCCCGGAGGGATTCGGTGGGGGTCATTACGGAGTCCCTTCTGGAGTCCCCGCCGAGGGACATTTTCGGCCTCCACGGGAGGACGATGTGACCCGAGATTTCTACGGGGGTTGAACCCCGATTGGCGACAATCCTTTTGGCGGCCCCGATTCAAGAAGGACGACCGCCGACCTTTCGGGACCCCAGGGGATCGCATATCCCCTTGGATTGACGGGGGGTTTGGCTCTGAGCTGTTCGGGGTCCCCTCTACACGGAGCTGGTGTTCCGGGTGTCCCCACAATCAGAAAACCCCCCGTTTACCCTCGAGGGGCATGGAAAAATACACCATCACTTGAGATGCACATGGTACTATTTGGTATCGGGTTTTCCCGGTAATCCGGATCCAGCGTGCTACGTCGCCCAGGAAATCAAACGAGGGGAGGAACTCTGCTGGAGAGCCTCCCCTCATCCTTTTCAATCTCCGGTCCCCACCGTCAGATTCACGCTGCATCCGCACCTGACGAGTTCGGCCACGGCGTTCCCGATCCGGGCCGCATTGTCGAGCTTCCCGTCCTTCTGCAACTCCTCGAGTGTTCCCACCCTGTCCATGAGTGGGCCGACGCAGAGGGTGATCTGCTCTCCCACCTGCTCTCCGAAAGTGACATCCACTGTGCTCGTGGGAGGCTCTGACTCCAGCTCGGGCGCACCCTCTACGTGATTGTTTGGAGATGGATCCTCGGAGATTCCAGTTGTCTCGCCGCTGATCCTCGTCCAGTCCCCATCGTGATTCACCTTGAGCCACTGGCGTACTGACTCCCGACTCACGCTGGCGGCATCGGCCAGATCCTGAGGGGTCTTCCAGATCCTGAGAGGGGTCTTGAAGTACGGAACATGATCGTCTTTGAGGATCGCCTCGATCTTCTCCCATGCGGGGCGGCGACGGTTCTTGGCGTCTGCCACCACCACCTGCTCGAGAATCGTCGTTGGCTTCGGGGTGGGTACTGCGTCCGCCTCCTCGACCATCTCCGCCCACTTGGGGTGCTTCACGGCGCCCCACTCTGGGATCGCCCGCTTCACCGCCACCATGGAATCATCCGGGAGGTGCTTCGTTCCGAACACGGCCAGGATGTGCGCCTCGGCGTCCTGTCTACGAACCTGCGGGTTGGCCGCCACATACCGCATCAGCACCAACCCCTTGAGTTGCACCAGCCTGTCTCGGTTCTTCTTGGCGGCGCCCTTGATGCGCCCCCTCTGGTTGGCATCCATCCATCCCCTACGGGTGCCCTCTGCCGCCTCCGTCACGAGCTTGCGCGCCCACTTGCGGGAGGTTTCCTTGTTCGGGATCTTCACCTCCTTGGAGAGCGTCGATGAAACTTCGGCATACAGAGCGTCAAAGTCGAGTATCAAGACCGGGTTGTCGTCCAAGACGAGTGCAGTCCATTCATTGATACGCTCGGCCGTGCGTTGTCTTCGTTCAGCATCCATGATGATGATTCCCTCCATCAGGGCGGTCTCCCGCCCTTCTTTTATGGCCTGCTGATACAGGCCGTCCTTTAGAATGGAAGGGTCTATGCCCTCCAGTGCTGTCTTTGAATGAATCTCCCGAGAGCTCGGTAGGCGTCCCTCCCGACACACGCTGCGAGCTATCCGTCTGGCGACAGCCATAGCCTCTTCCATGTTATTTATGCGGGGCGGTCGGGATGGGATGGGGGCGGTGAGCCCGAGTTCCAAGAGGTGTTCATGGGCCTTCGCCCACTTCCTCGGAACCTCAGCTATACGGATGCCCCGCTTCTTCGCTCTGGAGAGGGCGACGTCCCTGATTCGGTGCGAGGTCATGTCCTTGATGACGACCACAAGCTCACAGTCGGGGAAGGTTCCAGGAGCTCTCCGGAGATCCCATGACCAGTGTGCGACGGGATGTATTCCAACCTCCTCGAGGTGGGGCGCAAACTTCGCATCCACGAACGAGGGTTCACCACCGACAACAAGGGCTCTCATGGCTAAAGCAACTCCTGATCTTGAAGTTGCTACTACGGGAGTGGGACAAAGAAGGACCCCCCTACCCACGGCGGTGGTGGATAGGGGGGTCGGTAGGACGAGGGTGGGCTCAGAGAGGAAGCCGCCAGCCCGAAAGGGCCAGGTGGGTTCCTATGCCTTGTGGGCCTTGAGTGCCTTGTCGAGGTCGGAGTACGCCTTGTCGGCCTTCTTCGCATCACCCAGGATCATACGCATGGCACTGGAGAACATGCCCGACATCTTCTGCCAGGTCTTCTCGAACCAGTCGCGGAACTGCGTCAGCTTGTCGAGCAGGCCAGCAGTGCGGGCGTTGGGTCCGACTGAAGCAACCTTGTTCTCGAGCTCAAATCCCTTGTGGGTCACACGAAGGGTCTTTTCCTGATCCCGCAGGGTGGCGGTGATCGTTGCGACGAAACCAGAAATCTCATGGCCGTACTTTTCAGCGACGGCAGCGAGCATCTCGGCCTCGATCTGCGTCAGGGTGCGCTTCACAGCGGCCACCTTGATGCGGGCTTCACACTCGGTGAGCTTGGTCGACTGTGCGATGATCACATCACCGAGGTCGTCGCAGTGCTCCTTGTAGTCGTCCGTGAACTGCTTCTGGTGCTTCTTGAGCTCCTTCTCAGCATCGGACTTCGCCTTGAGGACATCGGCGGGCACAAGGGCGGCAATCTCAGCCTTACGCTTCTTGACCTCCTGTGCGAGCTTGTCCAGATCACGCATCTGATCGGTGAACCCACTCCATCCGCGGAGCTTGGTTTCAGCCGTCTTGTCGTAGTCCTGGATAATCGCAAGAATGGCGTTGCGGACGGGTCCCGGGTTGGCATGGGCCGTCCGGATAAGCCTGGTCCGGAGCATAGTTTCATTCGCGTTCATTGGTTTGTTCCTCCTGAGTGCCCATCGGGCTGGTTCCTTGTCCTGTATCTGTTCCGTTATAGCGGAGGTATTGGTGGCCCCGCACGCTTCACAATCACGACATCCCAAGGGTAGTACCACACAAGCTCACCCTCAAGGTTTCGCACAACCACTCGGAAGTCGGATCTGTAGGCGTTCCCTATGAGGTCTATGACCTTCGATTCCATCCCAGGGTCCTCCCCCCGTAGGACTCGGACACGGTCGCCCGGCATGGGAGGTGGGGCTGGGGTGCCCGCAAACCGGGCGGTCCCCCAAGGGGTGTCAACATCCCAGGATGCCATAGAAGACCCCGTAGAGCTACTTCTGGATCCCGCGGGATCCAGTGGATGCCTTGTTCCCAGATGCCAGGGGTGGCGAACCACTCTTGTTGGACTTGGCGACAGCCTTACTCGAGGAGCTCGAGATGACGGCACCGAGGCCCTTGTCCGGGGCGTCGTCACCAGTGGTATCGCTACCTCGGCTGAAGGCGGCTTTGCCACTGAGGCGTGACGCAGGTGATGCGGGTTGGTACTCGCTGGTGGTTGATCGTGTAGTGGGGGCGCCCATGATGTGTTCCTCCTGGGTGTTTGGGTTCTACTCTATGGGACGTTGTTATAGGCGGGCGACCGGGCGGTTACCCCTCCCCGAACAGATCCAGGGCTCCCCCCTCTGGGAGGGGTGCAGCGGGCCATTTCACTTCGCCGTCAAAGGCCTTGATGTTCTCCATCACCCACCTCGTCTTGTTGGAAGTCGGCCAGTCGTTCTTCCTCTCGCCTCTCGCCGTCCATTCTGTGTTCAGCCGGGGGTTCCACTTCTTGCCCTGCACCTGGCCGTCCTCCCGCCACCCAGCTCCCCGGAGCGAGGCACCCCCCTCCTCGGGCAGCGTGTAGGTGAGGATGCGGCGGTAGCCCATGCCCTTGGCGATGCGCCAGGCCGCCCCATACAGGGCCGAGCAGGCGTTCGGACATCCGTCGGTGGCCACCCTGTTCACCTCGGCAGTGCGGCCGTCGTCGGAGTTGCGTGCCACGGGTCTGCCAATCATGGCGACACCACGCACTAGGCCGTCCTCATCAACAACGGCGATCTGGAAGATGCCGCCGAGGGGTGGGCGGTGGTGTCGATGAAGCCTGTCGATGAAGCTCTTCGCCTGCGCCCGCGAGCAGGGCAGGATCTTGAGCTTGGGTTTGGACTTGTTGTCTTCCTTCACCAGGGCACCTCCGACGTGGATACGGATCCCCCGGCGTCGGGGACCCCCGAGGAAGATACCGTCACATCAGATTCGAGCGCCTATCCCACCTGTACTGTGGATCCTCTGGATTCAAACCCAACTCGGAGAGGGCCTTCTTCTGACCCTCAACCCTACCCGTCCCGTCGGGGCAGTCGCAGAACACCCTCTTGACGCGCCCCGAGATGTAGACCTGGCAGTAGCCGTATCCGTGACAGTGGGGGCACATGGACACGGATCCTGACTCAATAGTAGAGGATGCCCCCGCCGCCCTGTACTCGGGCGGCAACGACCATGAGGGCAGTCATTCCGACCACGAGGGGGAGGATGGTGGCGGCCCAGAGGCCCGCCTTAGCAGCTCGGATCAGCATTCAGCGAGTTGGGAGTCGAGGTATGCTGCGATCTCTCCGCAGTCCTTGATGGCGTGTTGGAGAAGCCCCGTGAGCTTCTTCACCATCGTGGAGTCGGTTGTCGCCAGCGGTCCCACCATCGACATCCCGTCGTTGAGCTCCTCGACGGCGATGCTCACCGCCTTTGCGAGTTGCCGCAACTCGGGCTTGATCGAACAGACAGCCTGACCGCCCCAGCCGAAGCCAGCGCCGCCGAGACCGATGGGGTACTCCCGGTCACGGGAAACATCAGTGTACTTCCTGCCCTTGGTGCGCCTCGTCTTCTCCATGGCGGCCTCGGCCGCAGCTTCGGAAGCGAAATACCAGTTCTCCGAATCAATACGCCCAGTGCCTCCGGAGTCGGTGAGGCGACCCCAGTGCTTCGACAACACCCAATCGCCGCCTGGACCCTTGTCCTTCTTTGCGTTGGGCGCCTTGTTCACTGGAAAGACCGCCATCTCGTAGAACTTCGACGAGTTCTTGCCCTTGTCGATCATGTAGAGCATGACCTCGGGGTTCTTGAGGGCGACTGGCCCGTGGGCCTGCTTGAGAAGTGGAAGGAGCACCGTGCGGAGCTCCGAGTTGTCGTGTGCGAGTCGAATGACCCTGTTTCGTAGGCTGCTCATGGCGCCCTCCTTGTTCCTTTGTTTGCTGTTGCTGCCGGCCTTGACCCTGCGTCCAATGAGGCCCTTCTTCTTGAGGATCTCGGCGGCCTCGTCCATGAAGGCACCCCGGACATCGTCCTCCCACATCCCGTACTGCTCCTGCCATTCTTCGTCGGAGAGGCCCCTATCGAGGAAGTACTCGAACCAGGCATCAGACTGGGCCTCCTCGAGCTTGCTTGCGGGGAACCGGGGATCCTCCTTCTCCACGATGTCGATGAGGTCCCAAAGATCCTCGGCCCGACGCCGCAGCTCGGCCGGGATCTTCTTGAGGATCGGCTCCAGGTCGTACTGGACGAAGTGCTTCGCCGTGTCCTTGATGTGCTTGGTTCCGCTCATGCTGCCTGCCCCCTATAGAGGGACGACCACTCGCCGTAGGGCGGGAAGTCGGGCTCCGAAGCCAGGCGAACCTCGCCGTACTGCGCCTCGTACCAATCGAGGTGGCCGTCGGGGTCGCCCTCGTTGAGCTCAGACGGTGCGCGGCCCAAGATGCGGATGATGATGGCGTAGATGACTTCACCGATTGGGAGGGTCCCGAGGACCGCCCAGCTCGGATTACCCGTTGCCCATACGGCCAGGGCTGGGAGTACCGAGTGCTCGAAAATCTCGAACAGGGCGAACCCCACGCCGAGCTTCCAGCCGTGCTTCTTCACGGCGGCCATGATCGCCTTGAGCGTGTGCGCCGGGCTCACGATGCTCCATGCGTTCTTCAGCACCTTGGCGATGACCTGTTCGGTCACGCGGCTGCGGAAGTCCTTGATGGCGTCCTTGACCACCGTCGCCTTGATCCCACTCGGGAGCTTCCGGCCGTCCCAGTCGGCGTTGTTGTCGAATCCCCAGTGGAATCCCTCCAGGAAGTCCTCAGTCTCGCTACGGTAGCGCCCTTCGTCCTTGAGTTCGTTCTGGTCGGCGTGCCACTTGCCCGCCTGGGCACCCTCGAGGAACTCGTCCACGTCGGCATCCACCTCAATCTCGCCCAGCTTCTTCACGAACAAGGGGGCCAGTTCTCGGATGATGTTGTCCACGGCGTCGTCAATAGGGCCGGACACGAACTCCTTGTGGTGCTTGTAGATGACCTTGAACGGCTGTGCCATCCACTTCAGCCAGTCCTTGATGCCCGCCTCGATCTCCCTCGCAGCTCGTCGCTCGATGGCTTCGGCCTCGTAGCGGGATGCGACACGGGATGCCACTGGCCCACTGGCCCACTTCCTGAGTGCCCACTTCCGCTTCTTGCCATACTGGAGAAGGGCGTCCTCTGCGGCTTCAAGGGCCGCCAGGTCGCTGGGCTCGTCGGCCCTCGCCTTCGCTTCGTGCAGCCAGCGCATAGTCTCGGCAGCGGAGTCCTCGTGGACCTCGCGGAAGTTCCTCTCCTTGAGGTCATCGAAGGTCCAGAGGAGATCCTTTCGGAGCCGGATGGACACCTGATCGAGATCCTCGGCGATCTGCCGCCAGTCGAATCGACCGGCCATTCTCGGGAGCTTCCCCCTCGCCATGTCTCTCATCATGTTCTTCGGCTTCCTCGGGTCGTTGTCCTGGACCAGGCCCTCGAGCCGCATGGCCGTGGCAATCCAGGTGCGCCATTGGCGAGCTGCGGTCTTGAGGTCGGCGGGGTCGGCCCTGTCGGCCAGCTCACGCAGGTCGGCGGGGTCCGGGAGCGCGTTGCGGGCCCTTCCGCCAGGTAGCGAGTTGCGGAACTCGAGCTCGTCGCCGCGCCATCCCCTCGTGTTCGCGCGCTGGAGCGTCTCGATGCGTACGGCCAGTCGCTTGATTTCGAGTGGTGAGATCATCGCTTTCTTCACCAGACTTGCAGCGTGCATTGGATCGGGGTTGTGGGTGATCCTCTTCTTGGCATCCGCGGCACCCATCTTGATGAACTCTCGGAGGTGCTTCGTAAGCTCTTTCATGAGACTGGGGGTGTCCGTTTTGTCGCCGGGTTGTAGAGGCACCTGCACCCTCCAGTTTGCCCGTGACTGCCCGCTCCACCACCCTCTGTCCGAGACCGAGTCGATCCGCTCATCGAAACATGAATAGATGAAACCCTTATTGGGAGTTGCCACCCCCACAAACAAGTTCACTTCGTCCCTGGGATTGCCATTGGGGTCAACAAATCTCCACGCCCAGTCCGTGCCCTGGGATCTCTCATGCTTCTGGTACTTGAAACCCTCTGCAGACATGGCCTGCTTCACGACGGCTCCGATGGCTTTCCGCATCTCTTTGTCGAACGTGTGGAACAGCCAGCCGTGGGGGGTCTTACCTGAATGAAGGTGCCGTGCGGCGACCCTTTGTACGATATGCTGACTCACGCCCCACTCCCCACACTCTTGTTCAAGGTGCCTCTTGGCGACTCTGCTGGTAGACAGCTCCATCATGCGAGGTATCTCTCGGCGACATGGGCCGCTGAACGTGCGGAGGCGGAGCTGGGGGCGTTCACATGGGTGAGCATGTCGGGTGCGTTGTCCTCGGCATACCGCTCCACTTCCCGCTTGGGGACGTCGTCCCACGGATCCAGGTTGTGGAACTTCCAGCTCGAACCAGCGAACTCAAGGGCCTCGTCGTACCAGTCGTCGGCGTCGTACTTGCGGCCCTCCCAACGGCGTCGGTTCTTCTGGACGTGGGCGGCCCAGTCCTTCAGGAGCTCGCGGTCGGCGCCTGCGGCCTTCGCTAAGGATTCATAGAAGTCCGAGTGCTTGTCGGAGACGAGCTTGAGGCCGGATACGTCGATGATATGGTCATCACTGATTCGGCCCCTCTGGTCCCCATACCAGTCCTTCATGTCCCAGGCTTCACCCTGCCTGATGATCTTCGCACGGGAGCTCCTCGGGTCGCCGAGTGTGATCATGTACCTATCCTTCTGAATCTTGGATATGACGTACATGTGCGGGGACACCTTCTTCTTAGCTCCGGCATCCCTGCCAGCCTTGGTTCTCTTGATGGCGGATACGGCGTCGGATTCGGACTTCACGGGAATGTTCATCTTGATCTTCTCTGGGCGGGAGTCCGAAGTCCAAACATCAATGGTGGTCTTGTCACCGTGTTGGCCGAACATGACCATGCGGCCATCCCCGAGATCCCACATCTGCTGCTTCTTGTTGAAGGAGGCGCCCGGGAACTTCCGAATGACTGCCTTGGAGAAGTCCTCCAACTCTGTGGCCTTCTTCTTGAGGTACTCGCCGGGCTTCTTCGAGCAGTGGTCGGAACCCGGCTCGATGTGCTTACAGTAGATCGACCAGGCGGTGGCCCAGACCTTGGCGTCGTCGTAGTCGGGGTTGCCCTTCTCGATCTCCTT
>Ga0209402_10002466_pt1 | contig 18392 bp, 17 predicted proteins | sample ArcticOcean_MG_C_3_FD_187437 | JGI IMG/M metagenome (GOLD analysis project Ga0209402, IMG submission 187437) | Marine microbial communities from western Arctic Ocean - ArcticOcean_MG_CB8_126 (SPAdes) (version 2) | ecosystem: Environmental > Aquatic > Marine > Oceanic | place: Arctic Ocean... | reverse complement strand
GGAGAAATCATGTCATAGGTAAGGTCTGAGAATCGCACCTGCGATAACGAACATCACTAGGGCAATCCCTCTGTCGATGATTTTCCACGCCTCTGGATTGTTCAGAACGTTAGACAGTCTCTTGGCCCCGTAACCGATCGAGAAGAAGAAAACGAATGACGCAGTCGCCGCTCCCACTCCGAATGCAAACCTCTCGTTTCCGATGAACCCAGTCGAGGCCCCCCCTATTAGCAGGAGAGTATCGAAGTAAACATGCGGGTTCAGGAAAGTAATAGCGAGCACGGTAGCCATAGTAGTGGACAGGCTTCCCTCTGTTTCCCCATCCAGGTCAATCGCCTCGGGGTTCATCGACGACTTGACTCTGATGGCACCATAGCCCGCTAGGAAGGAAGCAGCCACGAAAGCAATCAGTGACTCGGCACCTTCGATGCTAGAAACCAATGCTCCCACGCCCAGTATCCCTGCCGTAATCAAGCCGACATCAGCTAGGGAACAAGCGAGACAGGTCGCGAAAATGTGAGATCTCTTCAGACCCTGCCTCATGACGAAGGCGTTTTGCGGCCCTATAGCGAGAATAAGTCCAAAACTGAGCGCAAATCCTTCGAGTCCAGCAGCCCCGAGACTCATGCTCATGTCTGCCTGCGATCTGAGGCCTTCTTCCTTAGGCGGTTATACCCACACTTCCTGCAGGATCGGGGTGGCTTGATTCCCCCGTGAGCTCGGTGAGTTGCGGAGCAGTTCATGCACACCCACTTAATCAGGAGTCTAGCTACTGCCTCAGGGTGCCTCTGTGCCATGTTATCGCACGACCTACCCGACCTTCATAACCACTTCCCACGCATTCGGAGTAGCACGACTTACATCCAAAGCATTCAAACACCTCTTGCCGTGTTACTAGGCACGTTGCCAGCCAGCGTCGTGCTCGGTGCCCAATGGGGGGATGAAGGTAAGGGCAAGGCCATAGATCAACTAGCACCCAAATCTCAGTGGGCCGTCCGATTTCAAGGCGGCAATAACGCAGGGCACACCATTGTGGCTGGAGGCACTACCCTCAAGATGCACCTATTGCCATCGGGGATAACCTCCAGAGAATGCAAATTAGTCCTTGGCTGCGGCATGGTGGTCGATCCATGGGTTCTGGATAGGGAGCTCAGAGAGTGGACAGAGCTCACCGGTGAACAACCCGAGGGCGAGAGACTCTTCATCAGCGAGAGAGCCGCAGTCATCCTGCCGTTTCACCGATTATACGACACGGCCGACAAGGTCGTCGGGACCACTGGTAGAGGGATAGGTCCGGCTTACAGGGATCGAACCGAGAGGGTGGGTCTGAGGTTCGTGGACATCGACCTCGTATTGGGCCGAGACTCCGAGATAGCAGATATGGCCAAGAGGATGAACGACCAGCTGTACACAGTCGGAGTGGATGAAAGGATAGACCCCGAGGAGCTCAGCTCGAACCTAAGATGGATTCACGAGAGGTTTTCAAACGCTGTCCGTGCGACCGGAACCATGCTTGACAGCGCCTTAGCAAGCGGGGAGCAAGTACTTCTAGAGGGCGCGCAAGGTGCCATGCTCGACATCGACCAAGGCACCTACCCATTCGTCACATCATCGATCACGTGCAGGGCGAACGCGACGCACGGGGCTGGGATTCATCCCGGTCACATCGACCAGTGCTATGGGATAACCAAGGCTTACACGACTCGTGTCGGAAACGGGCCATTTCCAACGGAGCTCTCTTTTGATGAGGGGCCGGGAAAGCAGATGTCAGTGGTCGGACACGAGTTCGGGACGACCACAGGCCGCCCGCGCAGGACCGGTTGGCTCGACGCCGTTGCATTGAACGAGAGCCAGAGACTCAATGGTTACACCGGGCTGGTCGTGACCAAGCTGGACGTCCTAGGGGGGCTCGACGAGCTGAAGATATGCACCGCATACGAGCTCGACGGCCAGGAGGTATCACACCTACCAGCCTCCTCGGAGAATCTCAACAGGTGCACACCGGTATACGAGACTCACCCGGGTTTCCCTGCGATGGATGAAGGAGAGTGGATTGAGATGGCCGAGGAATCCAGGAAGGGAGAGGGAATTGAGTTGCTACCGAGTGAGATTAGGATATACCTTTCCAGAATCGAGGAGATTACCGGGGTCCCCGTGGTCAGCGTCGGAGTGGGTCCGGATCGACTGGCTTCCATAGCCAGCTCCGGAGGTCCCTTCGACATCCAGTTGTCCGAAGCAACCTTCTAATTGGTCCTCATTACCGCAGCCTCAATGGGATTCAAGTCTAGAGCCAAGAAGAGGAAAGCCACGACATCTGGGAACGATGGCTCCACGGAAGAGACAAAGACCGAATTCGTCGGCGAAGTTCCCTGCGATATCAAAGGATGCGGCAACTGGGCAGACAAGAAGGCAGGAGGTCGGAAGATGGCCTATGACAGGGCAGTCGAGGTCTGGGGCTCATCGGGCGTGTCTCAGAAGGTTCGTAAGATATCGCTATGCAAGCCCTGCTACAGAACTTGGAAGAAGGAGAATAAGGGCCAGCCAAAGGAGTGGGAGTAGCCCGGATCCCGTCTGCGAAACTATGTTAGACGATTCGTCTTCCACAGTACCCTATGAGCCAACCAGTAAATGAGCCCATCATGGGATACGCACCGGGAAGCCCCGAGAGGGTAGCACTGCAGAACGAGATTGACAGGCAGCTCGCTGAGATCATCGAGATACCATGCGTGATTAACGGAGAGCTCGTATTCACTGGCAACACTGTCACACAGGTGGTCCCTCACGACCACGGACACGTGCTCGCAAATGTCCATCTAGCAGGCAGGGATGAGATGGTGGACGCCTGCGAAGCAGCAGTGAACGCCCAGAAGAAATGGATCGATCTCGGCCTTGAGGGCAGGTGTGCGGTATTCGAGAGGTGCGCAAACCTACTGGCCGGCGACTGGAGGATGCGAGTCAACGCATCGACCATGCTCAACCAGTCGAAGACCGCATTTCAGGCGGAGGTAGACTCGGCTTGCGAACTAATCGACTTCTGGAGATTCAACTGCCACTATGCCAGAGGATTCCATGACGACCTACAACCATTGGTTTCACCTCCCGGTGTCGAGAACTCCACCGAAATACGCCCGTTGGAGGGCTTCGTCCTCTCCATCACTCCGTTCAACTTCACCAGCATCGCCGCCAACCTTCCCAGTGCACCGACCATAGTTGGGTGCACCTCGGTATGGAAGCCCAGCAGGAACTCGTATCACTCAAACTACGTGCTTATGCAGCTGATGATGGAGGCTGGACTCCCTGCTGGCGTAATCAATTTCCTGCCAGGATCGGGGGCGAGAATAACCGAGGCCGCCCTCTCAAATCCAGACTTCGCAGGACTCCACTTCACTGGGTCGACATCTACCTTCCAAGGACTATGGCAGGAGATTTCCAAGGCCCTACCATCATTTCGCTCGTATCCCAGGATAGTTGGTGAGACGGGAGGTAAGGACTTCGTGGTCGCGCACCCAGACTGTGACAGGCAGGGGCTCCTGGTCGCCCTCCTGAGGGGGTCGTTCGAATATCAGGGACAGAAGTGTAGTGCTGCCAGTAGGGCATACATCCCCTCTTCAGTATGGGATTCGATCGGAGAGGACCTGTGCTCGGAGGTTGGCAAGATCAAGATGGGAGATGCACGCGATTTCTCCAATTTCATGACCGCAGTCATCGACCAGCGGGCTTTCGATAAGATATCCGGATACATCGACCGAGCCAAAAGCGACGACTCCTGCGAGGTGGTTTCAGGAGGCGGCTCTGACGACTCGAATGGCTGGTTCATCGAGCCGACCATCATCGTCACTAGCAATCCAGTATCGGAGACGATGTGCGAGGAGATTTTCGGCCCTGTCTTGACGATTTACGTATACGAGGACGATGATTTCGAGGGTGCACTGGGAATGTGTGACACCGGCTCTCCATATGCCCTCACCGGCTCCATCTTCGCTAACAACGAGGAGGACGTCCAGAGGGCATTCGAGGTTCTCCGGTTCGCAGCCGGGAACTTCTACATCAACGACAAGCCCACTGGGGCGGTCGTCGCCCAACAGCCATTCGGCGGCGCAAGGGCGAGCGGCACCAACGACAAGGCTGGCGGCCCTCTCAACCTCCTGAGGTGGACCAGCCCCCGCTCGGTGAAGCGCACACTGGACATTCCACAAGACTGGAGATACCCGTTCATGCAATCGAGTGAGTATCGGGAAGATTGAACTAATTCCTGCCCAGCCGGCATTTCACTGGGGAGCAATTTGCTGAGAGGTCGCCTCCGGCGACGACCCAAGAACCTGATCTGGGTAATTCCAGCGGAGGAAGAGAAATGGACACTAACACCGCATACACCCTTACTGCCTGCATACTGGCCGCCTTCGGCTTCATAGGATTCCAAGCCGCTACTAGGAAAATCGACGATGACGCCTACCTGTCGTCACGGGGGACGCAGGGATGGCAGGGAATCGGGCTGAGCCTCTTCGCCTCGGGGATGGGGGTCTGGATTCTCCTAATTCCCTCCGAGGTAGCATACTACGGCGGATTCTGGGACGTGATGGGGTATGCCGTGTCATCCGTGACGCCATTCCTCCTATTGGCCTACGTTGGCCCGATGATTAGGGGCCGACTCCCAAACGGGATTACTCTCGCTGACTATGCGAGACATCGCCTGGGGAGGGCCATGCAGGTCTATGTGGGGGCCATCTCGATACTCTATATGTTCACATTCCTCTTTGCTGAGTTCACGGCGATAGGCAAGGTGATGGATCACCTCTCGGGGATGGACCCGGTAATCCCTATGGTGATGGTGGGGATCGTCACCGCTACTTACACGGCCTATGGGGGGCTTCCCTCATCCCTGGCAACCGACAGAATACAGGCATTGGTGATCGTACTGCTGGTGATGATGATACTCATCGTTCTCATGGAGGGTGATCCGAGTCAGATGATTGACGATGCCAGGGCATACAACTCCGATGACGATTGGTCGTTGCTGGGGAGTATGAGCTACAGAGGGTCCTTCGAATCCGGGCTGGCGCTGGTAGTCGCAGTCACTGCCGCGGAGATGTTCTCACAGGGGAACTGGCAGAGGGTGTATGCCTCCAACAACGACGAGTCGCTGAGGAGAGGGGCATTCCTCGCCGCATCCATGGCATTTCCACTAGTCTTCGTCATGGGCTTCCTAGGGACGGTTGCCGCGGGCCAAGGAGGTATCGGAGACCCATCGATTGCATTCTTCTACGTGATAGACGAATCCATCTTCCTGGTGGCCCCAGTACTCATCGTGCTTGTGGTATCGCTGGTGTGCTCTAGCGCTGACACGCTTCAGAACGCCATCGTGGCCTCCTTCTCGAGAGACATTTCGGACGGAGCGTTGAGCCTGAAGTCATCCAGAGTGGCGACCATAGCGATGATCCCACTGGCAATCTACCTGGCATCGGGTCCCACGATCATCGGCTTCGAGTTCAACGCATGGAGCGTCTTCGGGATTTTCCTCTTCGCAGACATGCTCGCAGCAGCCACAGTATCTCCGGTGCTGATGACCCTCTGGGGAGAAGTCTCGTCGCGTGGCGCATTCCTGGGTTGCCTCGCAGGATTCGCCTCAGTGGCGTTGTACGGCTTGATCGAACCCCCAGTAGACTCGCAGTTCTACATGTATATCATCCACCCAACAGCGGGGGCAGTCCCAGCGAGCGAGGGGGGTCTGACCAACCTCTGGGCCTTCGTCTCTGCCATCATCGGTTCCGCATTTGTCACAGTAGTAGGTTCATACGCTCTACCCGATGAGTAGACCCATGGTCGCAACACTTCGACCTTGGAGGCGCTTCTGGGTAGGACCTTGGTCACGTAGGGAGCTCCTCGGGGGCGGCATGTTCCCGCTCGAGGTCTTCGTGCTGGGTCTGTTGCTGATTGCGGTCCCATACTTCTCTACCAACAACATAGCCAGCATGTATCTGGATACTGTATGGGATCCCGAGATCGGACTCGATAGGGAGTTCCCAGTTGTGAACTGGATGATTCTCCCCTACGCGCTACTGTACATGTTCTACCCTGCAACTCTAATCCTCTGCCCAAGGGATGAGAGGGGCCATGCCGAACTAGCTGTGGGGATGCAGACCCTGATCATGGTCACCGCCTTCTGCTGTACTATCTTCCTAGTCCTCCCTGCGGAGATAGACCTCCGCGACCAGATAGACTGGGATTCATTGAGCGGCTGGAAACTGGTCCTGTTCAAGTTCATCCACTTCTCCGACAACCCCTGGAACGCGTGGCCGAGTCTTCACATAGTGCACTCGTACTTTCTTGCGCGCTTGATGACCTTGTGGGTGTCGAGGGAGAGAAAGGAGTCGAGGGCATGGCAAGTCTTCCTGATATTACTCTGGGTTGAGTGGGTGCTTCTGTGTATCAGTATCTTGACGACAAAGCAGCACTACCTATTCGATTTGGTTTCCGGTATCGCAATAGCCCAATTAGCATGGGTCACGACCAAGCGAACCTTGGACGAAGTCGGCACCACGGGCGCCTTGGCATTCGCCGAGGCTTGTGGCTGGAATGACTAGTTGTAGACTATTGGCAGCAATGCATTGGCAGCCTTCTCGCAGGCATTCGCCACGTCATCCATCCTCTGTAGAACTCGATACATGTGTATTGCCGCTAAAGGAGCATCCTCGCCGTGGCTGAACACGTATGCAGCGGCCCTGCTCTCGACCAAGTCAGTCTCGTGCTCTGCGAAATTAACTTCGTCAATCAACTCTCCTAGTCGTTCCCTTCCGGCCTTGGTGTAACCAGATAGTGCGACGTCCTTTAGCTGGGCGACTGCGGCCTCGTAGAGTGCCGATGTCTTAGACACAGCCTCCGCCATTTCTTTGAGCATCCTCCTAGCTTCCTCATCAGTAAACAGTTCCCTAAATGATAGCTGTTCTGCTACGTTCTGCGCGTAGTCGGCTATTCTGTCTTGTCTCGATAACATACGGAGTAACTCATCACGACCCTGGAGGACTGAGATATGACCGGATCCAATCTTCCTGCGGATCTCGTTCTTTACATCATCCGCTCGAAGTTCTGCTTCGACCGTAGCCATGATGTGCCTTCCCGTTTCCTTCCCGTCCGCAGCTGCATTCACTGCACTGAGCATGTGTCTCACTGTCTCCTCGACCGCCAAAGCGTGAGTGTGGAATAGCTCGAAGTGTGTAGGGGTATTCCCATCCACACTCCCTGCATCGGATAACGCATCTTCTACGAATATCTCTCCATCACGAGTATTCCAAATCACATAGCCAATCACACCCAGTGCGATAGGAATGACGATGAGCATTTTGATTGGATCCGATCCGATAGCAACGTAGAACACTATTGAACCAAACCCTGCAGCTGGAAGACTCGCTAACCAAGAGGCTATGATTTTCCCGAATACTCTGAAATCGACAGCTTTGGCACCACCAGCCAAACCAACTCCAACCACAGCCCCGACTAGGGTGTGAGTAGTGGAAACTGGTACGGCTAGGAAAGGCATTGAGAAGATTAGGACAGTCGTCGCACCACCGAATGTCGCAGCGAAACCTCGAGTAGGAGTGATATCAGTAATCTTGCTTCCAATCGTTTCCATTACTCTCCACCCCCACGTTACCACGCCGATGACTATGCCTGCGCTTCCCAGAAGTACGAGCCAGAATGGTACATCAGCCACCGCACCTAGTTTCCCGTCGTTACTAGACAGGACCTGCCAAACAGCCGCCATTGGGCCGATTGCATTTGACCTGTCATTGGCTCCGTGAGCGAAGGCGACGTAGGCAGCTGCGATGATTTGCAACCATACGAAAATCCTCTCAACCCCATGGTATCCATTCTTCTCACCCTTGAAGTCGTAATTTCGCAGGACATAGGCCAGAGCCACTGAAGCGATGATGGATACGACTACTGCGAGGATGAGGCTGTTGATCGGAAACCACGCATTGGCTTCCATTGGGTTCCAGACTCCGTTCTCCTTGGCAGGCAACCAGTCTCCCTTTTCGAGAAAACCTGATCTGTCGAGTCTGCTGAACAGTCCCTTTAGGGCCTTGAACTGGAGAGCCAGTCCAAGGACAAAGAATGTCGGAATAGCTAGAATTGGAGCCATCCACCGAGCCCGGGCCTCAGGTTCGGGGGCTTCAAGGATTGTCTCCCTAATTATCCAGAAAGTGAAGAAAGCGAACAACCCTCCCATCACTGGGCTAACTACCCAAGACATAGCCACCTTCTCGACTACGTCCCAGTCAATTAGAGACGCATCATGTTGAACCTCGAGGACTAGGCCAACTCCAACAATTCCTCCGATTATGCTGTGAGTGGTTGACACAGGAAGACCATACCTTGTCGCAGTGGTGAGCCACAGGGCAGCTGCCATCATGGCTGCAATGAATCCGTACATCAGATCATCAGAAATAGCGTCAACCATCTCACGATTCTCGAAATCGACAACTAGGATCCCCTTTCGAACGGTGTCAGTGACTGCATCTCCTGCAATCATTGCCCCCGCAAACTCGAAGACAGCTGCAATGATTACTGCTTGTTTTAGGGTCAGAGCACGGGATCCGACTGAAGTCCCCATCGCATTCGCAACATCGTTGGCACCAATGTTCCATGCCATGTAGGCACAAACAGCTAGAGAAACAAACAGTACTAGCCACATCAATCCTGTGAGTTCCACAAGGCTTGGCCATTCCATTGGAGTATTTGATAGAGAACTTTGGTAATCTATATATTAATAATTAGATTCGCAACGTCATGCCTATTGGTCCAGGAGAGCATGATGTGCGTAGACTGCAACTAACAGGAGGGGCAACATTCACTCTGAGCCTACCCAAGCCATGGGTGACTGCAAACAATCTCTCTGCTCGTGATAGCATCCGCGTTGATTGGAGGAATAGTGGCGAATTGATGCTTTCTCCTTTGGATGATGCTGAAGAAAGAAGAACCGAACTCACTATCCAAATTGATCATCTCCCTGAGGGGGCGCTTTACGATCATCTCATGGGGGCATACATCTCAGGGGTGCAGGAGATACTCGTCCTTAGCGAGAGTTCGTTGGGCAGAAAAACTCGTAGCGTAGTCCGACGCTTCCTGCGTTCAACCCGTGGTTTCGAAATAGGTGAGCAGGATGACGTCAGCGCACGTCTAATCAGTCTCTTGAATGCCGGGGAACTCCCGCTGCACGCCAGTCTCAACAGGATGTACCTGCTACTCTCCTCACTCGTCAGGGACATCTTGGAAGTTCTGATGGGCGGGGATGGAGAGATGATCTCTGATCACGAAGAGCGTGAGAGGGAGGTTGACGGCCTTCAGTATCTCATTGAGAGGCAGGTCGGGTCCATGCTCTCATCATCTCAGATCGTCAAGTCATTAGGGCTTAGTCGCAAACAGGGAGTGGAGCATGCAAACCTAGCCCGCTCCTTGGAGAGGATGATGGATCATGCGAATCAGATGGCAAAACTAACATTAGAGGCAGAATCGATACCGAAACTCTCACTAGAAGAAATGCCCCTCTCAGTCCTTCCAACATGGCTAGATTCGATTAAGACCCTAATGATCAACTTGAGAGAGCGCGACGCCCATCAGATTGAGGCTGCTCGAAACTCACTCAAAGCAGCCCAACTGAAACTAGAGAAACACGAGGAAGGTCTCTGGTCCGGGAAGCGCAAGGCAGCACCGCTGCTCTTCGAGGATAGGATATCTGAATCGACTCGCAGACTATGCGCCTATGCAAGAGATTTCGGTGAGATTTTGTTAAACATGCTTGCATACGACTCCATTAGGAGATACTGAGATCCCAATCCGGCAACCATTACAATTCTATTTCACAGCCATTTTGTAGGATTCAACAATTAAGTCCAAGTCAATGGAACGTCTGTTCGTAATCTGATTAGTACTCTCTGCTTTCAGCATAATGTTCGCTGTACTTTCATGGGTCTCAGAGGCAGAGTTGATTCCCTATAGCTCAGAGATGAGTGCAATGAAGGGAACTCTTGCCTTGCTTTCTGTACTAGCGCTGTACGGTCTGGTTGCGCAATACATGACTGGCGGTCCCCGGGACAATTAGTCAATTAGCGCTCAACCACACTCTAATACGTCCCTTCCCCCTCCCCAAAACTGCGCCAAGGCGTAATTATCGAGATGGTGATTGATTGGCAAAAAAAGGAATTCTGATTGCAGTAGAGGGCATGGACGGCTCGGGGAAGAGCACTCAAGCCAAGCTACTCTACCACTGGCTTCGAGCCAAGGGACTGCCCGTTTTCCATACCGAGTGGAACTCCAGCAAGATCGTGAAGGAGGCCACGAAGGTTGGTAAAAACTCCCGGCGTCTCCTACCCATTACATTCCACATGATTCACGCTGCCGACTTCGCTGATAGATGGGCCCAGCAGATAGAACCGGTCCTAGAGATCGGGGGAATTGTCATTTGCGACCGTTACAAGTACACCGCTATGGCGAGGGACGGGTCTCGAGATGTCCCTCAGGAGGTTATCGAGGACACTTACTCATTCGCTAGGGAGCCAGACCTTACTCTGTACTTCGACGTTCCTGTCGACGTCAGCTTCGATCGAATCACCAAGGGCCGACCCAAGCTGAAGTTCTACGAGGCTGGACTGGACATGGGATGGACCACCGACCCATTCGAGTCTTACAGGATATTCCAAGGCAAGGTTTCTGAGATTTATGCAGGGCTCGTCGAGGATGGACGAATCGTACGCTTAGATGCCCAGGGGTCAGTCGCTGAGGTACAGTCCAGGGTGAGGGAAACTTTTGACAAGCACATCGACCTGTCATCCACACAAGTTATCGATCAGACAGACAGACTTGCGCAGAATCTGAGCGAGTCGGACATTGACTGGCTCTCCTACTCAGGAGGGGATGGGCAATGAGTCACGTGGGGAAGCTGATCGTCATCGAGGGTCCCGACCACGTGGGTCGGACCCTCCATGCTAGGCTTCTCTCTGCTAGGCTGAAGGCAAATGGGATAGCCACTCACACAATTGGGTTGGCTCGTTCCGATCTGATGGGGGGCCTTGTCAAGTCACGAACTGCAGACATCCACCAGCTAAACTGGCGCACTAGATCTCTCCTCTATGCTACGGACTTGCATGACCAGATCAAGCACGAGGCCGAACCTCTCCTAGATGCTGGATTTGTGGTCGTCGCTGATCGCTACACTCTCACTCCTCGTATCAGGGAGCAGGTCCGAGGAGGCGATGGGGACTGGATAGATTCCCTCTACACGAATACTCCTGATCCCGATGCCATGATTGTCCTACACGCAGGACCACGACGCCTCCTGAACCGCATCATGTTCGGTGAGAGGCTGGAGGCTCTGAATCACTTCGAGGCCGGCATGGACCTGGCGCTATCGACGTCCATCACTTCCTCCTTCCTGCAGTACCAGAAGATCCTCAGACAGAAGTTCCAGGAGGCCGGAAAGAAGGCCGACGCGACACTGATTCCAACTAGGTACACCGTCGAAGAGGTCCATGACAAGATATGGGAATCAGTCATGCCCGTTGTAGAGCATATGCTCCAGCCGATAGGTGGGAACTAGCCCAGAATTCCAGCTACCATTTCCGGTTGAGTCAGGTATGCGAAGAGTCCGATTCCAGCGAATATCATCATCCACGAACCCGTCGCCTTCACAATCGACGAGTTCCTCCTGAGGGAGTCGATAAGCGCGCCTCTGCCAATCCCAACAAGGGCAGTCACTCCTATCATCAGGAGGGAAACTGAGAGCATCAGCCCCCCCATACCCATGACGAGGGCACCCTCTCCGACCACTGCCAGCCATGCCACGAAGGGGAAAACTGCAGCTGCAGTGCAGTCGACCGAAGCAGCACTGTAACCGATGCCCCACAGGTACATGTTTCTGCGAGGCGTGAATCTCTCATCGTCCTCCGTAGTCATGTGTCTATCGAGTAGGCCCTGCACCCGGGCTAGGACGTTCGAGGTCCATCCCATCAGCATCAGCGCTCCGAGGACTATCAGGAGAAGCGCAATTCCCACGGCTATGTCATGCAGGATCCCAGACAGACTCAGCACTCCATCCAGTCCGAAGATCACCACTCCCACAGTTCCGAAGAAGGTGAGTTGCCCTAGTGCTGCGAATGTCCCTATTTCGAGAGTCCCGGGGACCCTTCCCTCTAGCTTCCCCGTCTCGCGAAGCTCGTCTTCTCTGACCCCGAGACTAAGGCAGTAGCTGATGTAGGATGGGAGTACCGGAAATGCGCAGGGTGAGAAGTAGACTAGGACTCCTAGGAAGAGCCCGATGATGAAGACCCCGGAGATGGACCTGTCTGCCTTCGCGATTCCGAATTGCAGGTCCTCCGCATCCCCCTCACTCGCCCTCTCCACAGCTCTATCGAATGATGACCAACCGTCAAGTGGAGTTCCAGTTCCCTCCTTGGCCACCACGTATCCTTCGTGGTCTATCACATACACGAGAGGGAGGTTCTGGGCAGCGTAATACTCTACTAAGTCTCCTCGAGATTCATCCTCTAGGATAACTGCGTCCGATGCACCGTTCGCCACAGGCCAACGCATATGCTTGTCAGACCCCGAATCTCCAAATGTCTCATTTATCCAGTCAAATGACTCGTACCCGTACCAAGATGCGATCGATAATGCCACGACCGGGTACTCTGACTCAGATTCCTGCCATGCGTCGAGACTATCTTCGATGTGCCCCTGAACGTAGTGGCAGTTCGCGCAGTCCACTGCCATGAAGTCGAGGATGACTACGCTTCCTTGCAAATCGGATAGCCTTACCGTGCCATCCTCACCTGCAATGGAGTCATCTATGCCTGTTCTGTTCATGGTCATCACCTCGAAGTCAGGAACCAGTTCAACCTCATCCGAGACTCCGTAAAGCGACGACGAGACGCCGAAAATCCCTAGCGATGCATAGGCTATCATGCAGAACAGGACAATGCCGATTCCGAAAGCCTTCCAGGTATCTTGCTCGTGCAATACTCCCAGATCGATCCCCTCTGCCACGGGTTTCGGAGACATCTGCCTCTTTTGACACCGGCGGGACCATGATGTTCGATTGTAACCAATCTTATCCGCAGGAGATTGCTGGCAAATAGGCCGGGCTCGTGGTCTAGGGGTTATGACGTCGCCTTCACATGGCGAAGATCGCAGGTTCAATTCCTGCCGAGCCCACCATCAACCAAATCCGCCAGTAAGGATGATGCTCCTATTCGCAGTCGGTCACTACCTGAGATTGACTCGTCCTCTTTATTCACCAAGGCAATCAGCCTCTCCGCATCCCTCCTCTTCGAGATGCCACCCGATATCTTCACTCCGGGCTTCCCTTCGAAGGAAAGGCAGTGCCTGCTGACCTCTCCGGCCAGGATGGTAACCGTCTCGTCACTGCATCCACCCCTCTGCCCCGTACACGATTTGACGAAGTCGGCTCCAGCCGACAGAGCCATCCTAGTCGCTGCCCTGAGTTGGCGTTCCCCTAGCAATGGGGTTTCGAGAATAACCTTCAGGATGCGTCCTTGGGCCGCCTCTCGCATGGCAATCAGCTTGGCCAACTCCAATTCTCCCGGGAATGAGTTATCGTCCCTTGGCTCCAATACGCAGTCTATCTCATCCGCCCCCTTGGATACGGCGTCTTCCACAGCATCGAAGATCTCCGCCGGGGAATCGCTACCTTGGGGGAAGCCCCCTGCAACCAAGGCCATCGAAATCCCCTCTTCTAGGTGATCTCTCACAAATCCAGCGTGCCTTGGGAATACGCAGACTGCCGCGGTTCGATGCTTGTTCGCCTGTTCACAGACCTTGGCCAAATCACTCTCGCTAGCATCCATCCTCAATAGTGTCAAATCTAGCAGATCGAGGATTCTCCTCGTTTTCATGGAGTCACTCATCCGTGGCGACTCTCGAATCCTGTCATGAATGAAGCGAGTGCCTCCACACTCTCGACGGGGCATCCGTTGTACAGGCTGGCCCTGATTCCTCCGATGTAACGGTGCCCCTTCAGGCCACCCATCTCGTTCTCCGTCGCTTCTGCGAGGAAAGTCGGCTCGAGGCTCTCCTCAGCGAGCCTCCATGTGACATTCATCATCGATCTGGAGCCTTCTTCCGCATGGGGGTTCCAGAATTCACTTCCGTCCAGCACGCTATAAAGCATCTCGGACTTTACCTTGTTCCTCTGGATGGCGCCTTCCAGGCCGCCATTCCTCTCGACCCAGGAGAGCATCCTGTCCAAGACGAAGATTCCGTAGGTGTTGGGCGTGTTGAGCATCGACCTCTTGGAGAGGTGGATGTGGTAATCCATCATGGTCGGAAGTCCCTCCTTCCTTCTGCTGGCAGCCCAGGGAGAGAGGATGACCACCGTCACGCCACTGGGCCCGAGGTTCTTCTGGGCCCCCGCGTAGATCAGGTCATGCTCCGAAACGTCTAGAGGCGCCCCACAGATATCCGAGCTGGCATCTACGACTCTGGGCTTCCCCCCACTATCTGGGAGGTGGTGGAACTGGGTTCCGAAGAGCGTGTTGTTGGAAGTGTAGTGGAGGTACGCGGTATCCTCTCGGATCGAGTAGTCCCCGTCATTCGGAACGGTCTTGAAATCATAATCGGAGCCATCCCAGACCGCATTCCCGTCTCCGATTCTGTTTGCCTCAGACAGGGCCTTCTTGGACCAAACGCCAGTCACTAGGAAGTCCGCCATGCCATTTTGACTCATGAGGTTCAGTGCAGTCATGTAGAACTGGGTCGTTGCGCCCCCTTGGAGGAATAGAATCTCGTAGTCTTTGGGGATTGCAAGTATCCTCCTCATCCTGGCCATGGCTGAGTCAATCACTTCTTGGAATGCCGAGCTCCTGTGGGAGACTTCCATCACTCCAAAGCCACTGCCGTTCATATTGGGCAGCGATTCTGCAACCTCAGTCACCACTTCGAGAGGGAGAACGGCGGGGCCACCCCCAAAGTTGTGAATGCGACCCAAGGCCCCCACGTCCGCGTGGAGTTGCGGGCGGTCTTTGAGTCCATCGGAGCAGCAATAGGGTTCATTTCTCTTTGTCAAGCCGGAGGTTTGTGCTCCGCATCGGTCTGGTAATGCTTCAGGGGGCCCGCCACTCCCATATTTCCGCTCTCGAGAGGGCATCCAGAGAGACTGGAATCAACATCGAGGTGCACGAACTTAGGAAGGCCTCGGACCTCGGCTCCGTCGAACTGCATGCTATTGTGATGCCCGGAGGTGAGTCGACAACCATGAGGCTAACGGGAAACGATGCAATTTCCGCCCTCCTTCCTGCTATTTTCGAGTGGATAAGGGAGGACCAGAGACGACCGGTTCTGGGTACTTGCGCTGGAGCGATTCTCCTTGCAGAGCCCGGCGATGGGGGTGGACCCCTGATTGACGCTTCCGTCGAGAGGAACGGTTTTGGGTCACAAGCCGACTCATTCCAATCCGAAATCGAGGCCATTGCTCTAGGCAGGGAATTCCCCGGCGTCTTCATCCGAGCACCTCGATTCGTCGAAACTGGTGACGGTGCACAGATAATGGCGAAACTGGGTGACGAGGTAGTGGGGGTCCGGACTCAGAATCGGATGGCACTCACTTTCCACCCAGAGCTGTCGCAGGATTCTGGCTTCCACGAATGGCTTCTGGAGACGGCAGCCGAACAATGGGTGGAGGCGTAGATGTTCTCCCTCCCACAGGTCCCAGATCTAGCCGAGGCACCCGACCTCTCTGACACGGAGGGTTGCATCCAGTGCCAGATGGGGAGCAAGCTAGTTCTGTTCATCACTGGAAACTGCCACTGGCAATGCGACTATTGCCCCCTCTCTGAGACTCGGCGCGACGTCGACTGGATGTTCGCCAACGAGAGGAGGTGCGAGACTTTCGATGAGGTCATAGAAGAGGCTCGCGCTATGAGAGCCACTGGAGCCGGGATTACCGGCGGTGATCCTCTGATGGCGAAGGAACGCACGCTAGAGGGAATATCTAGACTCAAGTCCGAGTTCGGATCCGGATTCCATCTACATATGTACACCAGCATACCCTTCCGACCGGAAGTGGCCAGTGAATTTGCTGAGGCAGGTCTGGACGAGATCCGATTCCATCTGCTCGGACTGGATTCGGAGAGGTACCGATCGACGATTTCGGCATGCGCCGAGGCGGGCATCCTCACTGGGGTGGAGATTCCCTGCGAGCCAGACAAGAGGGATGAGCTTCTCGCACTACTTGACGACCTCCGGACTTTCGACATCTCTTTTCTCAATGTGAACGAGCTCGAGATCACGGTCGGAAACCACGATAACATGGAGTTGAGGGGATTCAACCTCTCCACTGAGATAACCGCCGGGGCTGCTGGTTCGAACGAGCTGGCTTACGAAATGAAGTCCCGAGTGATGGCCGCTGAGCAGGGCCTTCCGGACCACTCCGACGGAATTACTCGCGAACCCTATGGCTTCCACCTGAAGTTCTGCACGTCCGTATTCAAGGACGCAGGGCAGCTAAGGAGACGCTTCCTCAGGAGAGGTGAGTCTGTCATCGCTCCTCATGAGGTCCTCACGGAGGATGGCACGCTGATCTTCGGAGCCATTGATGTTGATTCCAATTCCAAGGACGATTGGATGGACGAACTCGTTGATGAGACGGGCTTGCCTCGTAGATTCCTTCTGTGGGACGAGCAGAATGAAAGAATCGAGATGCCTCTAGTTGTAGCCGAGGACATAGCTGGGGAAATCGAAGACCCTGTCTTCATGGTTGAGGTCCTCCCTACTCACGAAAGGCTAGAGGTCACCATGGTCCGTCTGAATACCCCCGAGACCAATGGGATTGGTTCGGAATGAAGAACTCTGGTCATCGGTTGGGGGCAACGGGCACCATCACAGAGAACACCATAGAGGGATTAATGAGATTCACCGGAAATCCTTCGAGGGGTGATTTTAGGTATTGGGAGTTTGACATCCAGGAGTCTTCCGACGGTATTGTCTTTGTTTTCCATGACGACACTATCACGACGAATGGGTCACCTTCCGACACATCCGAAATGACATTCACTGCGATCAGGGAGGCGGGACTGCAGAAAGGCATCTCCATCCCACTTTTCTCGGAGGTCTGCGATCAGCTCGGGGACCGGGAAGAGCTAGTGATGGTGGAAATCAAGCATCTGGAGACCGAACAGGCGCGGTCAGAAGTTTTGGGTACAATCTCGAAGATGGCCAATTCGAAGGCGATGGCAACTCCAATCAGATTTGCCAAGAGCTTCCCCGATGATGTCCGCAACGAGTGGGGTTCAAAGTTCGAGTCAGCGGGCGTTGAACTAGTCCGAGTAGGTCGGCACAGGGTGAATCTGTTTCATGCCTGCAAGACTAGGAAGGGATGGTTTTTCGCACAACCAAGATGGTTGTTTGGCCTCTGAACACTCCCCAAGTTGATATGTCTCCGGCTCTCAATTGGTGTGTGCCGGTTAGGAAGCCAGACTCGGAGAACTCCAAGGTTAACCCATACCGGAGGCTATCTGCATCCCAGGTCAATGCATGGAGGAAATGCCCCAGGCTGTGGTACTACGGGTGGATGATCCGCCTCAAGTCGCCCCTGCCACCTCAGATTTTGAGGGGTAATGCAGTCGAAGAATGCGTCTGCCGGGTCATTCGGGAGTCACCGACCCTAGTGGCCAGTGACTCCCGTTCCTCAATGACTACCCCTCTGACCGATGATGGCTCTCCGGACTGGGACAGTCAAGACTTCTGGGTAGGTCCCGGGCTCAACCCCCTGCCCGGAGACTCAATTCCAAACGACAGGGAATCTTTCCAAGCATGGGCTACTGCTAGGGCTGATGTGCACTTTGACCGATGTTGGGAGTCGGCGATTAGTGACTGGAAGTCTAGCCCAAATCGGGTTGGCTCCGCAGAAGAAGTTGACAAAGAAGAGGGGAGGCAGATGGTCGAATCGGCAATCTCTCTGCACTTGGATCAAGTGCAGGAATGCATCGACTCCAGTGGAGGTCCCGGCATCGATGAATGGAGGTCAGGGCACCGGCACTACTGGCCAGCACCCGATGGTTTTCCCCGAGAGTGGGAAAATCCACACCCAGCAGCCGGTAGCGGTCCGATAACATGGGCCGAGGCATGGGAGGTCGCTAGGCCATGGTTCGTCGACCCAGATGCCAAGTCGTTCACCCAGACCAGTGCACATCCCGGTGAATGGTTTCAGGGAGAGTACGATCTCGTCTACCGTTGGTCCGGGAATCCCACTATCGTCGATCTGAAGGCCTCAGTGGGGAAGGGTGACAGGTCGGGCGACTATCTGGATCAACTCAGGATGTACGGCTGGCTGTGGTGGGAGACCCATGCTAAGGAAGAGATGGTCGAGGGGCTCGAGATTTGGTACC
>Ga0209402_10002459_pt1 | contig 18426 bp, 16 predicted proteins | sample ArcticOcean_MG_C_3_FD_187437 | JGI IMG/M metagenome (GOLD analysis project Ga0209402, IMG submission 187437) | Marine microbial communities from western Arctic Ocean - ArcticOcean_MG_CB8_126 (SPAdes) (version 2) | ecosystem: Environmental > Aquatic > Marine > Oceanic | place: Arctic Ocean... | reverse complement strand
GCCCTCGCCCACCTTTCGGCACACACCACGACGCTGCGCCTGGGCACCGGCATCGTGATCCTCCCTCAACGAAACCCTGTCGTCCTCGCCAAGGAACTCGCCTCGGTCGACGTGCTCTCCGGCGGCCGTCTGGAAGCCGGGTTCGGTGTCGGCTATGTACCAGGTGAGTTCGATGCCGTGGGGGTGCCGTTCGCCCAACGTGGCGCCCGCATGGATGACCACATCGATGCGCTGCGGGCCATGTGGCGTGGTGACCTGGAGTTCGAGGGCCGGTTCACGTCGTGGCATGGCGTGGAGGCCCATCCCCGGCCGGTCGGCCCGGATGGGCCTCCGATCCACGTCGGCGGTGGTTCGTCGGCCACCTTCCGACGAGCAGTGCTGCGTGGCAACGGGTGGTATGGATTCCTCACAACGCTGGATTCCACCCGATCGGCGATCGAGGCCATGGACCGTGGGTTGGCTGACCTTGACCGACCCCGTCACCTGGGGCGCATCCAGATCAGCGTCACGCCGTCGGAGCCCGTAGACCGCGACCTGGTCCGCCGTTACGAGGACCTGGGCGTTGACCGCCTCATCCTCGTCCGCGACTTTCGCGACGTCGGAGGCGTTCCGGATCCCGAGCGGTCCGCCGATGTCCTGCGGTTCATCAGCGAGGCTCCCGGGACACTCGGCTTCGGCTGAGCTGGAGCCGGACATAAGGGCGCCTGGATCGACCGTCGGTCCGGGGTCCGACGAGTCAGAGTTCGTCCTTCGGAAGCCGTCGGGCCTCGTCGCCGATCGTGGTCGAGTCGCCGTGACCGGTATGCACGGTCGTGGTGCCGTCCAGGACGAACAGGCGGGACCGGATGCTGTCGACCAGGATCCCGAGGTCGGAGAAGGAACGGCCCGTGGCGCCGGGGCCGCCATGGAAGAGGGTGTCGCCGCTGAACACCGTGCCGAGGCTCGGCACGTGGATGCAGCAGCCGCCCGGCGAGTGGCCCGGCGTGTGCAGGATCGTCATGTCGTCGCCACCCACGGTGATCGTCAGACCGTCGCGGAGGGGGTCGTCTATGCGCCTGTCGGGGTGGACGACGTCCCAGAGCATCCCGTCGTCGGGATGCAACCAGATCGGGGCGTCGACGGCGTCGGCCAGCTCGACGGCGGCGTTGATGTGGTCATTGTGGCCGTGAGTGCACAGCACCCCGAGGGTTCGCCTTCCCCCGACCGCCTCGGCAATGGGTCGGTGGTCGTGTGCGGCGTCGATTACCACCACCTCGTGGTCGTCGCCGATCAGCCAGATGTTGTTGTCCACGTCGAAGTCCTCGCCGTCCAGCGAGAAGATCCCGCTGGTGACCACGTGTTCGATCCTGAGTCCCATACCGGCGGGCCTAGAGGACCACGACGGAACGCAGCACCTCGCCGCGTTCCATGGCGTGGAAGGCCTCTTCGACGTCGTCGATCGAGATGGTCTCGCTCACGAATCGGTCCAGGTCCAGACGGCCCTGCAGGTAGAGGTCGATGAGCATGGGGAAGTCCCGGCTGGGCAGGCAGTCGCCGTACCACGACGACTTCAGCGTGCCGCCGCGTCCGAACACCTCGATCAGCGGCAACTCGATCCTCATCTCCGGGTTGGGAACCCCGACCAGGACGACGGTGCCTGCGAGGTCCCTGGAGTAGAAGGCCTGCTCGTAGGTCACGGGCAGGCCAATGGCCTCGATGGCGACGTCCACGCCGTTGCCACCGGTCAGGGCCCTGATGGCCTCCACCGGGTCCTCGGCCGACGAGTTGATCGTGTGTGTCGCCCCGAACTCACGCGCAATCGCGAGCTTCCGGTCGTCCAGGTCCACCGCGATGATCGTGTGGGCTCCGGCCAGGTACGAACCGGCGATCGCCGCATCGCCCACGCCGCCACACCCGAACACGGCCACTGAATCACCACGACCCACGTTGCCGGTATTCATGGCTGCTCCAAGGCCCGCCATGACCCCGCAGCCAATGAGGCCAGCGACCTCGGGCGGCGCCGCCGGGTTGACCTTCGTTGCCTGACCGGAGTGGACAAGGGTCTTTTCGGCGAAGGCTCCGATGCCCAGCGCCGGCGAGAGTTCCACACCGTCGAGGGTCATCTTCTGGGTGGCGTTGTGGGTGGCGAAGCAGTACCAGGGGCGGCCCCGCAGACAGGCTCGGCACTCGCCGCAGACGGCACGCCAGTTCAGGATCACGAAGTCGCCGGGTGCCACGTTCGTGACCCCTTCCCCGACCTCTTCGACGATGCCGGAGGCCTCGTGGCCCAGCAGGAAGGGAAACTCGTCGTTGATGGCACCCTCCCGGTAGTGGAGGTCCGTGTGGCACACCCCGCAGGCCTGGACGGCCACGAGGACCTCACCCGGGCCGGGGTCCGGGACCACGATGGTCTCGACGGTTACCGGCTCACCCTTGGCTCGGGCAACTACGGCCCGGACGCTGTGCGGCATGACTCTCCCCTGGGTTCCACAGGACGACCGGAGGTCGGCCCGACGACCGTCGGACGCTAACAGGTGGCCGTTGTGCCCCTGATGGGCAGATCACGGGTGCGCCCCGCCCAGATGATCAGGGTCCCCCAGACGCCGGATCCTGACAGGGACGTGGTCCGCACCTAACGTCACGGCCCGACGGCCGACTGGCCAGCGGACCGGCCCGGGGAGGCGTACATGAAGGTTGCGATCACCGGGGCCTCGGGGTTCCTCGGCTCCCACTGCATGGCTGCGGCCGTGGCCGCCGGTCATGAGGTAAGGGCCGTCGTACGCAACCCCGCCAAGGTCCGTGCCGCTGCGGTACTCCACGACCTCGATCCCGACGGCATCGAGGTGGTCGTCGCCGACCTGACCGACCACGAGGCACTCCGGGCCTCCTTGGACGGGGTCGATTCCCTGCTCCATGCAGGTGCGGTGTTCAGCCTGGACCCCCGTCAGGGTCGCCAGATGCGTTCGGTGAACCCGACGTCCACCGCCACTCTCCTGGAGGCCGCCACTGAGCACGGCCTCCAACGGGTGGTCCACGTCTCATCCCTCGGCGTGTACTCGGCGTCCCTCACGGTTCTGGGCCCGGACACGCCGACAGGTCCGGAGTGCGGGCCCTACACGGGGAGCAAGATCGAGGCCGACGCCGTGGCCGTTGCCCACCAGGAGGCCGGCCTACCGGTGGTGGTCGTCTGTCCCGGCGGGATCATCGGTCCGCTGGATCCCAGTCCGGACCTGAGCGATTCCATGGCCACGGTGCTCGATGGCCTGCAGCGCTCCAGGGTTCCGATGCCTTCCGGGGCCTGCTTCGGCATGGTCGACGTCAGGGATGTCGCCGCCGTCTGTGTTGGTTCCCTCACGGCCGGACCGGCGCCGGCCAGGCACCTTCTGGCCGGCCACCTGATCGGACCTGCCGACATGCTGCGCATGGTGTCGGATCTGACCGGTCGTTCGATAAGGATCTCCAACTTTCCGGCACCGCTGCTGAGCCTCACTGGTGTCCTCTGCGAGCTGGTCGGGCGAGCGACCGGCCGCAGGATGCCGCTGGGCCGGGAGGTCGCCCGAATGACCACCGCCAACATGGCCGTCGGCGGACTTCAGGAGGTCGACCAGCGCAGCGCTGCCGACGCTTTCGGTTTCCCGGCGACGCCACTCGAGACGACCCTCGTCGAGACCATGTCGTGGCTGCACTCGGCGGGGCATCTCACCGATGCCCAGGTCGGTCGGCTGGCCCCCTGAGACCTGCGACCGGTCGGCCCACATGATCCGACCGGGCCCGTTCCGGACGGCTCAGGCCTCCTGTTCGGAACGAACGCCTCGCACAACCATCACCAGCAACACGACAGCTACGGCGACGAGGGCCATGGTCGCCGGCATGGCGACCTCCTCGGGCGAGGTGTGGCCCGCACCGATGGGTGATTCCCCGTGCAGATGACCCGCTGTTCCGAGCAGGTGGTGGGCCAGCAGGGCGCCCAGGAGCACCGATCCGGTTCCTATGAGTGCCGCCGTGGCCATCATGGCCGGCACCCGGCGTACGAGCATGGCGGCGGCTGCCGGTGGGGCGACCAGGAAGGCGAAGACCAGAAGGCTGCCGACAGCGTTGAACGACGCGGTGACGGACAGGGCCACGAGCAGCAGGAAGGCCAGCTCCGTCAACCGTGGCCGCATCCCCATGAGTCGCGCCTGGATCTCATCGAAGGTGAGGACCAGTAGGGCGCGGTGGAACACGAGGGCCACCAGGACCGCCACACCCACGAGCACCGCCTGTCGCACCACGTCCGACACGGAGGTGTCCAGTAGCGATCCGAAGAGCATCTCATGCAGGTCGTGCTCGTCGATTCCGTCGGCTGCTGCGACCAGAACGACCGTCAGGGCGATCATCCCGACCAGGAGCAGGCCGATAGCGGATTCGCCGGGGAGTGGTGAACGTCGCTGTATCCCCCGGACGCCGAAGGCCATGGCCGCAGCGGCTATCAGCGCGCCGGCGGTCGGGTTGCCTCCCAGCAGGTAGGCCCCAGCGACGCCTGGCAGGATGCCGTGGCCAAGGGCCTCACCCAGGTAGGTGGTTCCGCGCAGCACCACCCAGGTGCCGACCACCGATGTGACGAGAACGGTGAGCAGGCCTGCGAGTACCGCACGCTGCAGGATGGGATCGCCGATGAACGGCTGCACCCACCACTGCCAGGGATCGGTCAGAAACTCCATGCCTACGGTCACCTCGACCGGGATCGCCGACCAGCTGAGGGTCGGAAGGATTGAGAACGAGTCTCAATCGTAGGGCCTTGCCGGCGGAGGGCGACGCTCAGGCGGGTCGCACCTCGCCCCCACGGGCGAACCTCAGGTGGGCCAGGCCTCACACAGGCGTCGCCACGAATCACCCAGGGCCTCCGGAAGCACCCGGAGATCCGCAGTGGTCGTAGTGAAGTTCGTGTCACCGGCCCACCGCGGCACCACGTGGACGTGGAGGTGGCCGGGCACGCCGGCTCCGGCCGCCGCACCCAGATTCAGACCCACGTTCACGCCACCCGCAGAGAACGCCGACCCGACAGCGGCAACCGCATCACGAACCGTTGCCCAGAGTTCGTCGTGCTCCCTGTCGGTAAGCCCCGCCAGGGTCGACACGGCGCGTCGAGGCAGGACCATCAGGTGACCGCTCGTGTACGGGTAGGCGTTCAACAGGGCGAAACAGGTTGCCCCCCGATGGACAATGAAGGTCTCTGAATCATCCAGACCGCTCTGCTCGATCGCCTCGAAAAGGGTGGAACCATCGGGCACCGGGGTGCCCGGCCCCCCGGGCCCGACTCCGTCGCCCAACGCCGCCACGTAGGCCTGCCGCCAGCCGGCCCAGAGTTGGTCGAGGCGACTCAGGACTTCGCCTCCATCACCACGGCCAGCCGCCCGATGAACTCGTCGAGAGGCAGGTCACGCTCGGGCGCCTCGGCGCCGCGGGCATTGTCACCCACCGTGTTGTTGCCCCTGTCGTCGTCACCGACCACCAGCACGTGGGGAACCTTGGCCACCTTGCCGGCACGGACGCGCTTCCCCAGTGGTTCATCAGCCGGAGCCAGCTGCGCCCGGAAACCCTCGACCGAAAGGCGATCCACGACCAACTCCGCATAGGCCTGATGCTCCTCGGCCACAGGGAGAACCCGGACCTGCTCGGGAGCCAGCCAGAGCGGGAAGGCGCCTGCATAGTGCTCCAGAAGCACTCCGAAGAACCGTTCGACGGAGCCCATGAGGGCCCGGTGGATCATCACAGGTTGATGGCGACCGCCATCGGCGCCCACGTACTCCAGCCCGAACCGCTCCGGGAGGTTGAAGTCCAACTGAATGGTGGAGAGCTGCCATGGACGCCCAATGGCGTCGGTGACGTCGACGTCGATCTTCGGTCCGTAGAAGGCGCCGCCTCCCTCGTCGACCACGTAGTCCAGGCCGGCCAACTCCAGAGCGGACCGCAGGCCGTTGGTCGCCATCTCCCAGAGGGCGTCCTCCCCCACCGCCTTGCCTTCAGGCCGGGTCGAGAGCTTGGCCTGGAAGTCCTCGAAGCCGAACGCCCTCAGCACGCTGAGGGTGAACTCCAGCAGCGAAGCCAGCTCGTCGGGAACCTGCTCGGGCGTGCAGAAGATATGGCTGTCGTCCTGTGTGAAGCCCCGGCTGCGCATGAGGCCGTGGATCACACCGGAGAGCTCGTAGCGGTAGACGGTGCCCAACTCGAAGAGTCGGCTGGGCAGGTCCCGGTAACTCCGCTGGCCGCTCTGGTAGATCGCCACGTGGAACGGGCAGTTCATCGGCTTCGGGTAGTAGGTGGCTCCGTCGAGCTCCATGGGCGGGAACATGCCGTCGGCGTAGAAGTCGAGGTGGCCGCTCGTCTCCCAGAGCACCGCCTTGGCGATGTGCGGGCTGTAGGCGAAGTCGTAGCCGCCGGCCTCATGACGGTCACGGCTGTAGTCCTCGATCAGCTTTCGGACCAGTGCCCCCTTCGGGTGCCAGACGGCCAGACCGGGCCCGAGGGACTCCGGCCACGACACCAGGTCAAGCTCGGCAGCAAGGCGTCGGTGGTCACGCTTCTCGGCCTCGACCAGTCGGTGGAGGTGCCCCTTGAGGGCCTTCTTGTCCGCCCAGGCGGTGCCGTAGATCCGCTGGAGCATCGGCTGCTTCTCGTCTCCACGCCAGTAGGCCCCGGCGACCTTCTGGAGGGCGAAGTGCCCGAGGCGCCCCGTGGACGGCACGTGTGGGCCGAGGCAGAGGTCTATGAAGCCTTCACCGTTGCGGTAGTAGGTCACCGAGCCATCGGTCGACGCCTCGCCGGCCAGCTCGCCGGTGGCGGCGCCGGACGTGACCTGCTCGATGATCTCGCGCTTGTAGGGATGCCCGGAGAACAGTTCCAGCGCCTCGGCCGCATCGGCCTCGTGGCGTTCGAAGGCCTGGTCGGCATCGATGACGAGGCGCATACGCACCTCGATCGCCTCCAGGTCCTCGTTGCTGAAGGTGGCGCCACCTGGCAGCTCGAAGTCGTAGTAGAAGCCGTCCTGGATCGGTGGGCCGATGGCGTAGGTGGCGCCGGGCCACAGGTCCAGCACGGCCTGGGCCAGCACGTGGGCCGTCGAATGCCGGATCGTGTGGAGCCCGTCATCGCTGCTCGCCGTCACGATCGAGACCGTGGACCCGTCCGGTAGGACCCGGTCGAGATCACGGGCATCGCCGTCGACGGTCACCACCAGAGCGGCCTTGGCCAGACCCGGACCGATGTCGGCGGCAAGGTCGGCGCCGGTCGCGCCCTCGGGCAGCTTGCGCGTGGAGCCGTCAGGAAGGGTGATCGTGAGTTCCGACATGGCGGGTCAGGCCTCCTCGTGGATCGTCTGCGTGTTCGCTGCCGGAAATCGGCCCATCGGCCCGGCCGTGCCAAGAATCCCCATGTCCATCCTGTGAGGGTATGGGAGTTCCCCGTCCGGGACGCAGACGATACCGACCATCCCCTCCACGATCGTGCACCCGGTCCGGCCCTAGGATCGGCGAACCGAACGAGCGACCGGAAAAACCGGCAACTACGAAAGGCGCACGCACGTGGGAATCGTCGATGGCAAGCGACTGCTCATCACCGGGGTGCTCACCGATGCGTCCCTGGCCTTCTCCGTAGCCCGGTTGGCTCAGGAGGAGGGCGCCGAGGTGATCCTCACCGGGGCCGGCAGAGGCCTGCGCCTGACCGAACGAACGGCGAGGAAGTTGCCGAATCCGGCCGAGGTGCTGGAGTTCGACGTGACCTCCCGCGAGCAGACCGACGCCCTACGCCAACGGCTGACCGAGACCTGGGGTCGGGTGGACGGCGCACTACACGCCATCGGATTCGCCCCGGAGATCTGCCTGGGCGAGGACTTCATGGCAGCCGAATGGTCCGACGTGGCCGTAGCCATGGAGATCTCCGCCTACTCGCTCAAGACGGTGGCCGAGGTGGTCGCACCGCTCATGACCAACGGCGGATCCATCGTCGGGCTGGACTTCGACGCCCGCTTCGCCTGGCCCGCCTACAACTGGATGGGTGTCGCCAAGGCAGCCCTCGAATCGACCTCCCGGTATCTGGCGCGTTCGCTGGGCGAAGACGACATACGGGTGAACATCATCGCCGCCGGGCCGATCCGGACCATGGCAGCCAAGAGCATTCCCGGCTTCGCCGCCTTCGAGGACGCCTGGGGCGCCCGGGCTCCCCTCGGTTGGGACGTCAACGACTCGGAACCGGTAGCGCGTGCCTGTGTGGCCCTCATGTCGGACTGGTTCCCGGCCACCACCGGTGAGATGGTGCACGTCGACGGGGGCTACCACGCCATAGGTGCCTGACCCGGTGCACCACCGCACCCGGTCCCGACTTCAGTCGTAGAGCGAGACGTTGACACCCGCCCGGTCCGTGCAATGTGCATCGGCCAGCGGATACGGGTTCACGGCGTTCTGTCTTCCACCCGGGTGGTACTCGAAGTGCAGGTGGACGCCCTGGGCGTTGCCGCTGTCGCCCATATAGCCGATCACATCGCCGGCCTCCACCTCACCCTCCCTGCCGTAGGCCGAGAGGTGTGCCCCGTAGTAGTAGTCGCCGTCGGTGGCCACCAGGTCGAAGGATCGCCCCCCGACACTGTCCCACCGGTAGGAGACGACACCGTCCACCGGCGCCAGGAGCGGGTCGTGGCGCTTGCCGACGAGGTCCACGCCCTCGTGACTACGGCCCCCCGAACGCAGATCCCCCCAGGTGTCGCGGAACTTCGTACGGGCTCCTATCGGACATACCCAGACAGCCGATGTCACCTGGCGGATGACCGCCGAACGGTTGCTCCGGGTGTGGGCGCCACGCCTCAACTGCCTTCGACTGGTCGCGGACAGGCCATCGAAGACATCGTCATAGGTGGATCGCATGTGGTCGGCGTCCCTCACGACGTCGGCAACCATCCGGTTCACCTGCAGGATTGCAGCGACCGCCGCCCTCTGCCGCGACCGCGCCGAGGCGAGCAGAGCAGCCATCGAGGAGTAGCGGACCTCAGCCTCTGCCAGGCCGGCTACGGCCAGGGGCAGCACGTCCGAGGCGGCCTCGATCAGGGGCAGCAGTCCCGCATCCCGATCGATCACCAGTGCCCGCGACGGGTCGCTGGTGAAGACCACGGACCGGTCCGTTGCCTGGGCAACTGCAGTGGAGGGAAGGGCCAGAAGGAGCGCGACGAACGCGCCGATCAGGCCGGGGAGGCGGGACACTGTCGGATTCTACCCACTGACCGGATCCGGGCCGTGACAAGTCGGTATGGCTCCGGTCACTGGGCCCCGTCGTCGGTCTCGTCGGGGATCTCGCCCACGAGTTCCTCGACAACGTCATCCATGGACAGGATCCCGATCCAGGATCCCGACCCATCCACGACCACCGCCATCTGACTACGGGATCGCCGCAGGCCCTGCAGGACGTCGTCCAGCAGGAGGCTCGCATGCAGCACCAGCAGGCTGCGAATCGACTCCAGAGGTACCGGCTCGTCCCGGGCCTCGGGTGGGAGCCTGAGCAGGTCCTTGGCGTGCACCATGCCCACCACCTCGCCGGTGCGTCGATCCACCACCGGGAGTCGGGTGTGCCCGCTGGAGGCCATGACCTCCTCCACCTCAACCAGCGCCAGCCGCCTGTCCACGACCACTACCGATGCCCGGGCCACCATCACCGATGCCGCAGTCTGTCGTCCCAGATCCAGCACGCCCGTCAACAGGTCGTGCTCGAAGCGTTCGATCAGGCCTTCATCATGCGAGGCGTCCAGCAGGACGGTGAGCCCCGGCGCTCCGACCGCCCGACGGATCTCATCTACCGGCGTGAGGCCGAAGGGCCGCACCGCCATGGCGGCCAACCGGTCCACCACGACGATTCCGGGTCTCAGTACCGCCACGAACGCCCCGTGCAGCCGGACCGTCCAGCGGAGCGTGCGTTCCGGATCGGCAATCGCGAAGTTCTTCGGAACCAGCTCACCGAAAAGCATCTGGAACACGGCGGCCAACCCGATCGCCAGGACCAGCGCCGTCGTGGACGACACGCCGGACGGCAGACCCGCTGCATCGGTCAGGGACTCGAGATGGCGCCCGATCGTCGGTTCGGCCAGCACGCCCAGGGTGATGCTGCTCACCGTGATTCCAAGTTGGGCCCCGGACATCTGGACCCTCAGGTCGCGGCGTGCGGCCAGCGCCCTGACAGCCGATCCGGAACCCTCGGCTGCCGCGGCCTCGAGGCTGGCCGGACGTGCCGCCACGAGGGCGAACTCCGTCGCCACGAACAACGCGTTGACGGCCACGAGGGCTACAACCGCCAGCAGAGAAAGCAGGATCATGTCGAATCCCCACCGTCGGAAGGAACGACGATCCGGAGCGTGGCGATCCGCCTGCCCTCCACAGCCACGACCTCTATCCGCCAGCCTTCGTACTCGACAATCGCCGTCGGCTGAGGCAGTCGACCCAGGCGTTGGAGGACGAAGCCGGCGAGGGTCTCGTACGGGCCCGGTGGCAGCCGGAGGCCGGTGAGGTCCGCCACCTCGTCCAGGTTCAGGCGGCCTGACACGACGTTGCGCCCCGGACCGTCCAACCTGGTCCGCACCACCGCGGTGTCGTGCTCGTCGTCGATCTCGCCGACTATCTCCTCCAGGACGTCCTCCACCGTGACGATTCCTGCCGCACCACCGTGCTCGTCGACCACGACGGCCATGTGCCCCCGGTGCTCGCGCAGGTCGGCGAGTAGATCGTCGAGGAAGCGGGTCTCAGGGACGGCGAGAACGTCGTGCATCAACTCGACGACCGGGGCATGCCCACGCTCCGTTGCCGGCCTCGATAGAAGGGACTTCACGTGCACCACGCCCACCACGTGGTCAAGGTCGGTGTCGAAGACCGGAAAGCGCGAATGGCCGGTACTCGCCGACCTCTCCAGGAGGTCGGCACCAGTTGCGTCCAGAGAGAGTGCCTCCACGTCCAGCCTCGGCACGAGCACGTCGGCAACCACCTTCTCGCTGAACCGGATCGACCGGGTGAACAGCTCCACGTCGGAACTGTCCAACGTGGCGTCCGAGGACTCACGCACGAGGTCGCCCAGCTCGTCGAGCGTGCGCGAAGAACCCAGTTCCTCACGTGGCTCCACCCCCACCCATCGAAGGACCGCATTGGCCATCCCGTTCAGGACCACGACGACAGGTCGTACCACCACGCCGTAGGCGAGCACCAGCGGAGCCAGACGACGGGCCACCGCCTCAGGCGCAGCAAGCGCCACGTACTTGGGAACCTGCTCGCCGAGCACCATGTGCAGCAGCGCTGCAGCCGCGATGGCGAGGCCCACGGAGACGCCGGTGGGGTGATCGCCACCGGTGATGATCCGCGCCGCTGTGGGCTCGGCCACGAAGCCGAGGAGCAGAGCGGTCAGGGTGATGCCGAATTGGGCCCCGGAGAGGTGCGATGTCAGACGCCTGGTCAGGGACCTCACCCGGCGTGCTCCCGGATCCGTCCCGGCTGCCGCCTCCGCCCGGGCAGGGTCGACGGCCACCAGGCTGAACTCGGCGGCCACGAAGAACGCGTTGACGACCAGGAGCAGGAGGACCGCTGTCAGGCCGACGAGGATGGACATCTAGAGGGGAGCCTAGTGACGGCCGTCCATCAGCCCGGGGCCTCAAGCGGCCCGCCCGACTCTGGGTCCACCGAGATAGTTCGATACCCTAACCATCATGGCTGATTCGCTACGTGACGGGGAGATGGCGCCCACCTCCGCCGACCCGCACGGAGACGGTGGGCAGCTGGTGGCTGCGGCACGAGCTGCGGCCAAGTTGGCACGCCAGGTCAACATCCCGCTCAGCGAGATCAACCTCAGCCTCCCCCAGTACAGGGTGCTGGCCTTCCTCGACGAGGGTGGTGCGGCTCCATCGGACCTGGCCGGCCGCCTGTCCGTGAGCCGCCCGTCCATCACAGCCCTCATGGATGGTCTGCTGAACCGCAACCTCGTGGAACGCCATTCCGACCCCGATGATGGCCGACGCGTCACCCACCACCTCACCGGAGAGGGTCGATCCGCCCTGGCACGCGCCGACCGGGCGGTCGGTGACCGGCTGCTGGTCATAGGCGCCCACGTGCACGCTGGCGACTCCAATCATCTGATCGCCAGCCTCGCCCGCTTCGGCGAGGCCATCCGGGCCGCCCAGGCCGCCGGCGCCGCGTGACCACGGCGCTCAGGCCCACACCCACGGCAACCCATGTCGACCCGGATCCCTCGAAAGGCTGGTTCCGACGACTCCTGCCTGTGATCCGGGCCCGACGCGCCACCTTCATCATGGTGCTCGTGACCGGGCTATCCGGACTGGCCCTACAGGTATCCGTACCGATGGTCCTGCGTGATGCGGTCGACGTGGCCGTCGACCAGCGTGGAGGTGGGCTCGAAGGCCACGTTCTGATCCTGGTCGTGATGGCTGCCGCCTCCTTCGGGCTGCGCTTCACCTACCGCTACCTGCTCTTCGGGACGGCGTGTCGGATCGAGACCGACCTGAGGTCGCAGATCTACGACCACCTGACCAGGCTGTCGTTCTCGTACTACGACCACATGCCGGCCGGCGAGGTCATATCGCGGGCCAACTCCGACATCCGCTCGATACAGCTGCTTCTGGCATTCGGCCCTCTGGCCGGCCTCTCGGCGATCAGCTTCCTGATGGCCTTCGGGTTCATGCTCAGCATCCACGTCCCCCTGGCGCTTGTCACGGTGTCGACGATGCCGCTCGTCTACGTACTCGGACAGCGGCTCAGGGACCAGGTGTTTCCGCTCTCATGGGTGACCCAGGGACGAATGGCCGAGGTGGCCATGGTCGTCGACGAGAACATCAACGGAACCCGGGTGGTGAAGTCGTTCGCTGCCGAGTACGACCAGATCGCCCTGTTGTCCAGGGTTGCCGACCGCCTCCGCTGGTCGGCAACCGCACTCATAGAGGCCAGGGCACGCTTCAATCCCCTCATCGAGGCGCTGCCACGGCTGGGAATGGCCCTCGTGCTCCTCTACGGCGGACACCTCGTGATCAACGGGGAGATCGGCGTCGGTTCGCTACTGGCCTTCAGCGCGTACGTGACGATGATCTCGGTGCCGTTCAGGATGTTCGGCTTCGTACTGCTCCAGGCCCAGAGGGCCGCAGCCTCGGCCCTACGCATCTACGAGATCCTCGACGAGAAGCCTGCGATAGTCGACAGGCCCGGGGCCCGACCCATCTCCGACCCCCGGGGGCGGGTCGAGTTCCGCAACGTCACCTTCAGGTACCCCGGGGCCGACAATCCGGAGTCGCCTGCGGTCCTGGATGGCTTCAACCTGATCGTCGAGTCCGGCGAGACGGTGGCCATCGTCGGCCGGACCGGATGTGGCAAGTCCACCGTGGCCCGGCTCCTCCCCCGCTTCTACGACGTCGACGTCGGTGCGGTCCTGATTGACGGCACCGACGTACGCGACGTCAGCCTCGCCAGCCTCCGCTCCCACGTGAACCAGGTTCCCGACGAGGCTTTCCTGTTCTCCAACACGCTCCACGACAACATCGCATTCGGAAGGCCCGATGCCCCACGCCACGAGGTGCTGGCTGCCGCCCGCGTGGCCCGGGCCGACGGGTTCATCGGGAATCTCGACGACGGTTTCGACGAGGTGGTCGGCGAACGCGGCTACACCCTGTCGGGCGGACAGCGCCAACGGATCTCCATCGCCCGCACGGTGCTGGCCAACCCGGCGATCCTGATCCTCGACGATGCCACCAGCGCCGTGGACGTCCGGACAGAGGAGGGCATCCACCAGGGTCTGGGTGACCTCCTGGAGGGGCGCACGACGATTGTCATTGCCCACCGACTGTCCACTATCAGCCTCGCCGACCGGGTCGTCCTCATGGAGGGCGGCCGCATCGTCGCCGACGGGACACACGCACACCTCCTGGCCACCGAGCCCCGCTACAGGGCGATCGTCGCCCAGGTCGCTGACCGGGAGGTGGGGGCCTGATGGGTGGTGGACACGGATTCTTCGCCGGGCCTTCGTCGGTCCAGGCCAACGCCCAGGCTGGACTGCCCTATGCCGAGGTTCCCGAAGAGCTCCGTAGCCGGATCGCCGATGTCCTCAGGAACGAACCGGAACACCCGCAGCCCGTGGTCCGGTTCTCGCACCGCGACTGGGATCGACGTCCGTTCGGCCTCAGGACCTTCCTGGCACCGCACGCCGGCGGACTCCTAGTGGCCTTCCTCCTGGTGCTGGCCGAGGTCGGCCTGCTCCACGTCGGACCCCTCCTCACACAGATCGGCATCGACCGTGGCGTCCTGGCCGGCGACCGCAGCGTGCTGTTCGCGGTGGCCCTCGCCTACCTCGGTGCCGTTGGTCTCTCGACTGCCGCCTCCTGGTTCCGGACACGCTTCACCGGCCGCCTCGGCGAACGGCTCGTATACGAGCTCCGTGTGAGGGTCTTCAGCCACTTCCAGCGCCAGTCCCTCGACTTCTTCACCGTCGAGAAGTCCGGCGTCCTGATGACCCGAATGACCAGCGACATCGAGGCCCTCACGGTGCTCATGCAGGAGGGTCTGGTCAACTTCTTCGTGCAGGGCATGACGCTGGTCGTCATCACCGGGTACCTGGTATTCCTGGACCCGACGCTCGCCCTGGTCTGCCTCCTGGCCGTGGTCCCCATCAACATCGTCCTGACGATGTGGTTCCGCCGGGTTTCGCTCATTGGCTACCTACGGGTCCGCGACAGGATCGCCGACGTGTTGGCGAACCTCTCCGAGAGCCTTGCCGGCATACGGGTGATCACCGCCTTCAACCGCCGGGACCACGAGATGGCCCGCCACCAGCGGATAATCGACGCCCACCTGGACGCCAACCTCTACACCGGGCGGGCCCAGGCGCTGTTCGGACCCGGAACCGAGTCCATAGGCATCCTGACGCAGGCCATCGTGCTACTCGTCGGAGGCCGCATGGCGCTGCGGGGTGAGGTGTCGCTCGGCGAGCTGACCGCCTTCCTGCTCTTCCTGACGTCGTTCTTCGCACCGGTCCAGACGCTCGTCCAGTTGTACAACCAGTACCAGCAGGGCAGTGCCGCTGTGGTGAAGCTCCGGGAACTGCTGGCCAGGGAACCGAGTGTTCCCGAGCAGTCCGATGCCATTGAGTTGCCACCGATCCGTGGGGCGATCTGCCTCGAGGGGGTGACCTTCGGTTACGACCCGGACCACCTGGTGCTGCGTGACGTGGACCTCGAGCTGGCTCCCGGCGAGGTTCTCGCCGTGGTCGGCCCGACCGGCGCCGGCAAGTCGACCATCGCCAAATTGATAACCCGTTTCTACGACCCGACGTTCGGGCACGTCACCATTGACGGCCATGACCTCCGGGACGTCACCATCGACTCGCTACGGAGCCAACTCGGCGTGGTCCCGCAGGAACCGTTCCTCTTCAACGGCACGATCCGGGACAACGTCGCTTTCGCCCGTCCGGATGCCACCGAGGACGAGGTCCTCGAAGCCTGCAGGGCGGTCGGACTACAGGGCCTCATGGACCGGATGCCCGACGGCATGGACACCCCGATCCACGAGCGTGGCGCCTCGCTCTCGGCGGGTGAACGCCAGTTGGTGGCCCTCGCCAGGGCGTTCCTGGCACGGCCCCGGGTGCTTGTTCTGGACGAGGCAACCTCGAGCCTGGACCTGCTGTCGGAGTCCGTGATCGAGCAGGCCCTGGATTCACTCCTGGAGGGCCGGACCGCCATCCTCATTGCGCATCGTCTGGCCACTGCAATGCGGGCCGACCGCATTGCAGTGGTGGACGATGGTCGGATCGTGGAGCACGGAACCCACGATGAGCTGGTGGCTCTCGGCGGGCAGTATGCCGACATGGTCGATACCTGGTTGCGACACGCCGACCACCTCCCAACCGATCGGTGAGCGGCCTGCAGCTGGCCGCCGGCCTGGTCGTCTACGCCATCGGATGCACCCTTCAGGGAGTGCTTGGATTCGGTGCAGGCCTGTTCGCTGTCCCGATCCTCGCCCTCATCCACCCGGATTTCGTTCCCGGACCGGTCCTCGTGGTGAACCCGTTGCTGAGCGGGCTGTTGAGCATGCGCGAACACGGGGCGGTGAACCGCCACCACCTTCGATGGGCTCTGGCAGGCCGGGTTCCCGGCGTGCTGCTGGGTGCCGTTGCGCTGACCCTGGTAGCCGATGAGAAGCTCGGCGTGATGTTCGGAGTACTGCTTCTGGTCTCGGTCGCCCTCAAGGCAAGCGGGGTGCAGACCCGGCTCACACCACGCAATCTCATGGCGGCCGGCGGGCTGAGCGGGTTCATGGGAACCACGGTGGCCGTCGGCGGACCCCCCATCGCCCTGGCTCTCCACGGAATGCCGGGACCGGAGCTGCGCGCCACGCTGTCCACCTACTTCCTTGTCGGTACGACCATCTCCCTCGTGGTACTGGGCCTTGCGGGACAGTTCGGAACATCCGACCTGGTGATCGCCGCCTGGCTGGTGCTGCCCGTGGCGGTGGGCGTCGTGCTATCCGGGCCGCTCCGTGCGCCGCTGGATCGTGGCTGGCTGGCTCCAGCCGTGTACGTCCTCTCCTCGGCCGCCGCAGTGATCCTGCTGGTCAGGTCTCTCGTCTGAGCGATCCAGGGGATCCACCGCCCTGACCACGCCGTAGGGTCGGCAGCGTGCCGCAGCCCGTCCTTGAACTCGTCGGCGTAGGGCGGCGCATAGGCGACACGACTCTTCTGTCCGACATCGACTGGCGTGTCGATCCGGGCCAGCACTGGGTGGTGCTGGGGCCCAACGGTTCCGGTAAGAGCACCCTGCTCAGGATCGCCGGCCTCCACCTTCACCCGACATGGGGAACCCTTCGGGTCCTTGGAGAGACACTCGGCCGAACCGATGTCCGCACCCTCAGGGGTCGGATCGGATACGCCTCTGCGTCCCTGGCTGACGCCTTTCGACCAGCGGTCACGGCCACCGATGTCGTGATGACGGCACTGAAAGGGGCGCTGGAGCCGTGGTGGCATGACTATTCCGACGACGACCGTGATCGGGCCGGCGCCCTCCTGAGCCGGATCGGGTGCGGTGACCGGGCCTGCCATGCCTTTGGAACGTTGTCCTCAGGTGAGCGCCAGCGGGTCCTGCTGGCACGGACCCTGATGGTCGAGCCGGACCTGCTGCTACTGGACGAACCGACAGCTGGCCTGGACCTGGGTGGCCGTGAGGATCTGATCACAGTGCTGGCCGACCTGGCGGCGGATCCGGACGCTCCGCCGATCGTGCTGGTCACGCACCATGTGGAGGAGATCCCACCCGGCTTCACGCATGCGCTGCTCCTGGAGGCCGGCCGGGTGGTCAACGCAGGGAAGCTGGCTGACGTCGTCACGGAGCAGGCGCTGTCCAGCTGCTACGACATGAACCTCAGCCTCACCCATGTCGCGGGCCGGTGGGCGGCCCGGGCGAACGGATCCGGTCGCTGATGTCTCGCCACGCCCTTGTCATCACAGGCGGACCCGTCCCCCGGAACCTCGGAACCCTTCCCGCAGCCGACATGGTGATCGCCGCCGACGGGGGCTTCGACAACGCCAGGGACCTCGGCATCCACGTGGACCTGCTGGTCGGTGACCTGGATTCAGCCTCTCCGGGGGCGGCGCATCAGGCACAGGCCGTGGAGCGCCACCCGGTGGACAAGGACGAGACCGACCTTGAACTGGCCCTGGCCGCGGCGCTGAATGCCGGCATGGAGTCGGTAACGGTCATCGGCACGATCGGCGGACGGGTGGACCATGCTCTCGGCAACCTCCTGGTCGTGGCCGCGGATCGCTGGGCAGACCTCAGGATCCACCTCAGGATCGACGGCACACGGGCGTGGGTGGTGCGAGACCGGGTGGAGGTGCATGGAACCGTCGACGACCTGGTCAGCCTGCTGGCCGTCGGCGGTCAGGCGACCGGCGTAACCACCACCGGCCTGGCGTGGCCTCTGTCCAACGGCGTGCTGGAACCGGGCGCTGGCCTCGGCCTGTCCAACCGGCTGGCCGGCCCGACGGCGACGGTGGAGGTAGGAACCGGGGTGGTCATCGTCCTCATGCCGGCCGCCACGGGCCTCTAACAGGCAGGGTCAGGCGCCGCACTGGTCGGTGGCGGGTTCGCCAGCCACCCGTGCCTCCAGCCACGCCGTGAGGTCGTCGAGGTAGGCCGGAACGACCGAGCTGTGGCCCTCCCCCTCGTAGACGCGCCGTTCCAACGGCGCGTGGTCGGCGAAGGCACACAACTGGGCAAAGAGGGCTGCGCTGCTGAGCACCGGGATCTGCTGGTCAAGGTCGCCGTGGAGGATCACCACGGGCACCTGGTTCGGCAGCTGGTTGGTGTCGTTCTCCAGCAGCCGGGCATTCCACTCCGGGATGGCGAAGATGTCGTCGACGCTGAGCAGGTCTTCGTAAGGGATCTCGTTGAAGACGTCG
>Ga0209402_10002458_pt1 | contig 18437 bp, 14 predicted proteins | sample ArcticOcean_MG_C_3_FD_187437 | JGI IMG/M metagenome (GOLD analysis project Ga0209402, IMG submission 187437) | Marine microbial communities from western Arctic Ocean - ArcticOcean_MG_CB8_126 (SPAdes) (version 2) | ecosystem: Environmental > Aquatic > Marine > Oceanic | place: Arctic Ocean... | reverse complement strand
GATGACGTCTTCCGGTTGCAGCGGCATTTCGCTGCAGCGATCGCCGTTGACGGCGGTCCCGTTACGGCTGCCCATGTCGCGAATGTGCCATTGCGTGCCGTCGTAGCTGAGTTCGCAGTGTTTTGAGGAGACGCTGCGAGCGGCAATGGTCACATCGCAATCGTCCGGGCGCCCGACGATGATTCGCCGGAAGAAGAGCGGGATCGGCGCACCACCGCCGCAGGGAGTCAACTCGCCGAGCATCGCGGTTCACTCCTCGTGACAGCCGGAAGATGCCGGCTTTGGTGTGAATGTTGATGAACGCTCATGCCTGCTCACTTACTGCTGGCGTTGTCCTTATTGACGAATTCCGTCAAGACGTCGGCAGCCTGATCGATTGCATCACACAACGACGCGAACAATTCCGGCGCGCCGTCGAGGTTGTTGCTGCGCCCCTTCGCTTCAAGGTCCTCTGCACGTGACATCGCAACATGCGCACCAAACGTTGAGGCAACGCCTTTGAGCAGGTGCGCGGTCCGCCGAATGCCGTCTGCATCGCCGCTTTCGATTGACGTTCTCAATTGACGTTGCTGTTCTTTTCGCTCGACGAGAAACGCTTTCGCCACCACCCTGAGCAACTCTTCATCACCCTGCACCGATTCCATCGCCACCGACCAGTCGATTGCTTCGCCGACAGGTTGGGTCGACTTTGGCGCATCGGCGTTGGCAGTCTCGGTTGATGCCGGCTGAGAGTAGAACTGGGCGATCTGCTCGTGGAGCTTTTTGACGCGAATTGGTTTGGACACGTAGCCGTCCATGCCCGCCTGGCGACAGCGTTCTTCATCGCCTTTCATGGCGTGCGCCGTTGTCGCAATAATCGGAATGTGCCTCTTGGGCTGCAACGGAAGTTCCCTTGCAGATTCCATGCGGCGAATGGCGGCGGTTGCTTCCAGGCCATCCATCTCGGGCATTTGCACGTCCATTAGCACCAAATCGAACGGCTTGGTTTCCAGTAGCGCGATGGCCTGTTTGCCGTTGTTGGCAATCGTGATCGTGTGATTCCACTTTTTCAACAGCCCCACCGCTAACAACTGGTTGGGAATCGCATCTTCGGCGAGCAGAATTCGCAACGGAGGAACCTCGACGGTTGGCCCCGAGGGGGTGTCCTCTCTGCTATCTTGCTCGGCCGTGGAAATCCCAAAGGCGACGACAATTGCATTGAGCAGTTCCGATTGCTTCACCGGTTTCATCAGGTGGGCAGCGACTCCCAACTCCCGACACCGTTTGAGGTCGCCCGGCCGATCCCCCGATGTCAGTACCATGACGACGGCCGACTGCAGAAACTCGTCGCTTTTAATCCATTCGGTGAGCGTGAAGCCGTCGTTGTCCGGCATGTTGACGTCGGTCAGCACTAGCGGGAAGTCCTCGCCGTTACTGTGCGCTTCGCGCATCAACTCGATCGCCTGATTGGCGTCGGCGGAAACGACCGGCTGCATGCCGCGAACGCGGATCATCTCTTCCAGAATTCTGCGGTTGGTGGAGTTGTCATCGACGATGAGGACTTTCATGCCCCGCAGTTTCGGCGGCGGCAGTTTGCACTTTCGGTTCGCTTCGCCGGCCGACACTTCAAACTGCGCCGTAAAACAGAACGTGCTTCCCTTTCCCTCTTCGCTTTCCGCCCAAATTCGTCCGCCCATCAGATGCGTCAATCGCGCACAGATTGCCAACCCCAGACCGGTTCCACCGTGCCGCCGCGTCGTGGAACTGTCGGCTTGTTCAAATGCCTCGAAGATGCGTTCGAGTTTGTCCTGGGCAATTCCGATTCCGGTATCGGAGATGGCGAATTTCAGGTTCAGTCCCCCGGGACCTTCCGAATCACACTTCACATCGAGAACGACTTCGCCGCGCTCGGTGAATTTGATGGCATTGCCGACGAGGTTGACGACAACCTGCCGCAAACGGCCCGAATCGCCGATAAGAACTTCGGGAAGATCGGGATCGATGTGAAAGGCGAGTTCCAGGTTACTGCGATGCGCTCGAATCGCGAGCGACTTCATTGTGTCGCCGAGCGTGTCGTGCAGGTTGAACGGAATACTTTCGAGTTCGAGTTTGCCCGCTTCGATCTTCGAGAAATCGAGAATGTCGTTGATGAGTGAAAGCAGCGATTCGCCCGACTCGTTGACCATTCGCACGTATTCGGCCTGCGAATCGGCCAACTCCGTGTCCTGCAGCAATTCGGTCATGCCGATGATGGCATTCATCGGCGTGCGAATTTCGTGGCTCATGTTGGCCAGGAAATCGCTCTTGGCGCTGTTGGCCGCCACCGCCTCTTCCTTGGCGACGACAAGCTGCTGCTGTGCTTGAACGCGGTCGGTCACATCCCAGAAAATGCATTGCACGCCAATTGCGTCGCCAGCGGCATCGTACACGGGTAGTTTCAGCACCTCAACGTACGTCGAACGCCCATCGGCGGTGACGTGTTTTTCGACGTCGTGAAAGCGTTTGTCAGTTGCGAGAACGCGCCGGTCGTCGTCGCGATACTTCTCTGCCTGTTCGGCCGGGAAGAGATCGCCGTCGGTCTTGCCCAGCAATTCCGACAACGGGTGGCCCATCATTTCGCAATAACTCTTATTGCCGAAGGTCAGCCGCCCGTTCAAATCTTTGAGCAACACGTTGAGCGGCAGGTTTTCGATTAAGGAACGATAGACGGTTTCCGATTCGCTGAGCGCCTGCTCGGCGCGTTTGCGGTCGGTGATATCGGTGCCGATTCCGCCGACGCACAAAGTGTTGCCATCGCTGTCACAAACAACGTTCAGCCGGTCCTGCAGCCAGCGAATTTCACCGTCGGGGCGGATGATGCGATACTCCTGCGAGATCTCCCGCTCTTTGAGGATTCGCGACAGGTTCTTGGTGACCGCTTCGCGATCATCGGGGTGGATCGCTTCCAGCCAGAGATCGGGGTTCTTAATCAACTCGCTCAGTGGCCGTCCGTAGATTCGTTCGGCCGCCGTGTTGACGTACAACAACTCACTGCCATCGACCGACGTGCACCAGACGAGGTCGTTGACCGAAGCCAGCAGGGTTGCCAGTGTGTCTGCTCGTTCCAATGGCATGCCGTTACCGCGCGTGCCGGCAGTGGAACCGCCGCCCATAAGTGTGACCTGTCAAAATGAAGGGAATCGCGAAGTGAGTTTGCCCTCTCAATCTATCGGCTGTTCCGCTCGCAGGCAACGAAAAACTGACTGAATTCTCGCTGCAGGCTATTCTCCGTCGCAATGCGACGACTGGGTACCAGACGGGATTTGTAGGTATTTGTCCGGTGAATCCGGAAAAGGCACGAATTGGCAGCTGCGATGCAATGCATCGCAGGCTTCTGCGACTTGTTAAGTCGCAGCCGATCGGTATTGACCCAACAGCCGGTTTCGGAGTATTCCACGCTCTCCCCTCCCTTGCTGCACTTCATTCTCTCATCATTTCCCGCTCAATTCCGAGCGTCACAGACAGAATCGTAAAAATGCCCGCCGATCTGCTATTGAGCGCCGGGATGGACCGAGTCTTCTGGCTATTGTTCGGCCTGACGGCGCTTGCCCTCTCGACCAGCTATGCGTTTACCGCGATTGCTAAGCGATTGGCTCGGCGTTGGCGCATTCTCGATCATCCGGATGGCGTGCGAAAACTGCATACGCAAGCGACACCGCTCATGGGCGGAGTGGCCATTTATTGCTCGCTGCTCCTCACGTTGACCGTTGCCCGATCGACCGGCATTCTTTCGAGTCTGTTTTCCGCATGGGACGATCGTACAGTCGTCGGGCTGCTGTGCTCTGCAGGACTCTTCTGTCTGCTAGGACTCTACGACGACAAGAAGTCGATTCCTGCACGCTACAAGTTCCTGGGACATATCGTCTGCAGCATACCGTTTGCGATAACTGCGCAATCGATCCGTTCGTTCCACTTCTTTAGTATCGAGTTGGAATTGGGAATGTGGAGCGTGGCTGCCACGATCTTCTGGCTAGTCGCCTGTGCAAATGCAATCAATCTGCTCGACGGTCTCGATGGGTTGGCAACGGTCATTGGGCTGACGACAACCGTCAGCGTCACAATGATGGGCATGATCAACGGCCAACTCGGTATTGTGGTGTGCGCTCTGATCGCCACCGCAAGCATCGCCGGTTTTCTGCCACATAATTGGCCGCCGGCCAAAATCTTTCTGGGAGATTCCGGTAGCCTGACAATTGGCTTTCTCGCCGGCGCCTTGTCGATGGCGGCGTCCTTTAAGTCGGCGGCCAGTTTGACGCTTGTTCTGCCGGTCGTCTGTATGAGCATTCCGATTTTTGATACGACGCTGGCAATCCTGCGGCGAAAACTCCGCGGACGAAAAATGAGTGACGCCGACCGCGAGCACATTCACCACCGGCTGCAAGACCGCGGCGATACTCGCTCCAGGATTGTTCTGACAATTGGAGCACTGTCGCTATTGATGGCGGCGAGCTCGATTGCATCCGTCTATTTTAAGAATGACTGGATCGCTGCATTGGCGTGCGTTTCACTCCTCGGTGTCGTCACGGCCAAGGGGTATTTCGGCAGTCAGGAAATACGTCTTCTTCGACTCTACTGGGGAATTGTTGCCAGCGTCATACAAGACGCACGGTGTTTACTGCGGTCTCGAATCCAAAGTAGCGATCGCGACGAGAACGACCCGGGCGACTGGCAGCAACCCTGGCAAGATGCCTGCGAGTGGTTATCTGCGCATGGCGGTTCCAGTCTGGCTTTCTCGTTGAGTCAGCCGGGGAACGATCAAGGACGCGTGATCGCAAACTGGAAATCCGAAACAACGCCTATTGAATCTCAAACGTCCGATGCGATTGAGTACTCGCGTCGGCTCGATGCCGATCGGGTTGTGACGCTCGAAGCCAACGGCGTCAACGTGACTCTGCTCTTGGACTCCGTAATGCTGTTCGAGTCGTTTGATTCGATCTGCCGTCAATTCCCGGCCGACACGTCGGCCGAAATCACACCACAATCACAGGGCCACCGTGCCGCTTGACAAGCGGCCGATACATTGTATTCCGTTAGCGGTGCCGCGATCGATGCCGACACGGATCTTGACTGTTGAGGGCAAAGACAACCCGGGGGGCAACTTGTGAACGGTCTGATGCAGAGAATAGACGGTCCGGTTTCTGTCATCGGCGATGTGCACGGACAAATTGAGATGCTTGTGGACATCATCGAACAACTCAGGCGACGTCCGGACTTTGAGAAACGGTGGATTCTGTTCATCGGCGACTTCGTCGATCGTGGAACCGATTCCTGTGGCGTGATGGATTTAGTCGTCGATCTGATGAACTCACACCGCCGCTGCACGGCGATTGCCGGCAACCATGAGCTGGCGATGGCGGCCGCCCTGGGGTGGGTTCCGACGCCGGAGTTCTGCCAATGGGGCAAACGGTGGGTCGATCATTACGATTCGGAACCAACATTCGAATCGTACGGAGCCAGTCATGGGGACTTGGCTGGATTGAAAGCCGTCGTTCCGGCAGCCCACAAAAACCTGATTGCGAGATTGCCGTGGTGTGTCGAACACCCGCAATATCTCTTCGTTCATGCCGGTCTCGATCCCAATATTCCCTTCGAAACGCAACTGCGAATCCTCCGTCAGCGCGATTTCTCGTTGAGCCGCCCTCCTTGGTTGTGTTCAAAATCGCTGGTCAACGCCGAACCGCCGCGCGATTGCCCGGCGACGGTTGTCTCGGGACACGAGTACGTACCCGAAGTCCGAATCACGCCGCGCCGCGTTCTGCTCGACACGACGGGGGGCCGACAAGGTGACATGAGTTGTGTGCTGCTCCCCGAGAATCAGGTTTTGGTGTCATCCAGCAGCAGAATGAGTCACACGCCAGTGTGATGCACGCCAGTGTGATGCACGCCAGTGTGATGCACGCCAGGAGATTGCTCAACTTCCGATATTGGAAGGTTGCTGCGCACTCTGATTCTTCTCGCCCCTGTGTTCCCGGTTGAGGAACGTTGACCACGTGACGAGGGAAAGCCCCGTCACTGTGAGCGGTCCGATCCGTGCAATCCAGATCGCGTCGCTTGTCTTCTCACCCATGCTGCGGGATGATGTTGGGAGGCTTTAAACAAGACGACCTCGCTACGTGGATTGAACGATGAACAGACTATTTGCCTTTTTGCTTCTACTGGTCACGGTCCCGGCAACCGATGCCTTTGCGAATCGCCCGAATATTCTCTGGATCATCGTCGATGACATGTCGGCGAACTTTTCCTGTTACGGCGAAAAGTTGATTGAGACGCCGAACGTCGATGCGCTGGCGAAACGCGGCACGATGTTCACACAGGCCTACGTGACGGCGCCGGTTTGCTCGACATGTCGTTCGGCATTCATTACCGGGATGTATCAAACCAGCATTGGTGCGCATCACCATCGCAGCGGTCGCGGAAAAAAGAAGATCCATTTGCCGAAAGGCGTCCGCCCGATTCCCGAGTTGTTCCAGGAAGCCGGTTATTACACTTCGATCAGCGGCTGGCCGTTCAGAAAAGGCCGACTCGGAAAGACAGATTACAACTTCGAGTGGAACAAGAAGATGTACGATGGCCCGGACTGGACGAAGCGAAAGGAAGGTCAGCCGTTCTTCGCTCAACTCCAGACACCGGGCGGTAAACTTCGCGGGGCGACGTTGCAATCGTTTGAAAAAACAGGCAAGCGAGCCGACGCACTCTTCGGAAGTCGCACGAAGCCGGAAGATGTCACGCTGCCGCCGTACTACCCGAACGATCCGGTGTTGTTGAAGGACTGGGCGGCCTACCTCGATACCGTCCGTGAAACCGATCGAATGCTTGGTCAGGTGTTGGCAAAGCTGAAAGCCGACGGGGACCTGGAGAATACGATTGTGCTGTTCATGACCGACCACGGCATCAGCCACGCTCGGGGCAAGCAGTTCATGTACGAGGAAGGGCTGCATGTCCCGCTGGTGATTGCCGGCCCCGAAATTGGCGTGGGAAAAACCCGCGTTGATCTCGTCGAACACATCGACATCGCTGCGATTTCACTGGCAGCGGCGGGAATCGCCATACCCAAATCGATGCAGGCAAAAGACTTCTTTGCGAAAGATTACCAGGTGCGAGACGCCGTCTACGCCGCACGCGACCGCTGCGATGAAACGGTCGAACATATACGCAGCGTGCGAATGGGAACTTTCAAATACATCCGCAACTATCTCCACCAACGGCCGCACCTCCAACCCAACGCATACAAGGACAACAAGGCGATCCTGATCGCGCTGAAGAAGGCCGGAGCCGAAGGACGTCTCAATGCAATCCAAGCGAGATTGCTGGCTCCAACACGACCGCCGGAAGAACTCTACGATCTGGAGAAAGATCCGTTCGAGTTGAACAACCTGGCCAAGTCGAAGCTGCACAAACGGTGGATGACGACAATGAGAGCCAGCTTGAAGCGGTGGGAAATATCAACCAACTATCATGGCAGGAAGCCGGAGACTGCCGAAATGTACGACAGCGACATGCAGGTCTATCTGGACACCCTGAAGATCAGACGGCCGGGACGGCTGCAGGAACTGAAGACGAATATCGCGCTGATGAAAAAATGGGCCGCCGCAGGAAAGTGATGCAAGATTGTGAGGACGCAATCGCGTCACCCGACCAACTCCGGCATCGGGCGGTGGTCGGCGACGAGGTATTGAGGGCGGCCGGCGAGGTCGGTAAATTGGGTTGTCGAGACATCGACTCCCATCCGGTGGTACAGCGAGGCAAAGACGTCGCGGAAGTGGACCGGGCGATCCAGCGGTTCTTCGCCCAGGCGGTTTGTCGATCCGATGACCTGTCCGCATTTCATGCCGCCGCCGGCCAGCAGTGCACCGGCAACATTCGGCCAATGGTCACGGCCGGCGTTTGCGTTAATTTTCGGAGTCCGTCCGAATTCACCCCAGGCGACGACTGCGATGTCATCCAGCAGGCCGCGTTCACTTAGATCGTCGATCAGCGCCGACATCCCCATGTCAAACAGCGGCAGCGCGCCGCGAGCTTCGGTGAAGTTGTCTTTGTGCCAGTCCCAGTTGAAATCACCCTGCAGCATACGGCCGAATGGCCAGCGGCTGAAGGCCAGCGTGACGCAGCGCGCGCCTGCTTCAATCACCCGCCGAGCCAGCAGAAACTGGTCGAGCATCGTCTTGCCTTCGCGCTCGTTGGGGTAACTTCCGTCGAGACCGTAACGGTTGCGACCGTCCTGGTCTTCCTTGCTGAGGTCGAGTGCATCGGCCAACTTGGACGAGGTGAGCACCTCGAAGGCACGCCGATGGAATTCATCGATCCCGTCGGTGAACTCGCCGCGATCCACCTCGCGGCGGAAGCGGTCGAAACTTCCTAACAACGTGCGGCGATCGGCAAGACGGCGGAGACTGACATCGTTGAGCGTGATGTTGCGGCGATCAACCGCTTTCACTTCAAACCCGGCATGCGCCGCGCCCAAGTATCCGCCCTGTGTCGGTGCCGTGCGCATGATGAATCGTGCATCGGGATCGACCGGCACCAAATCGATGGCCGCGGGAACGCCCGGTGCGCGCTGCCCCAGTTGCTTGGAAAGAATCGCCCCCATCGAAGGCCAATCCCCCGGCGGATAACCGGCAACAATTGGCGAGGAAGCCATTGGGGGATGCGATTCCCAACCGGTCGTGCACCAATGCGTGTTGTGATCGTTGCGAAAACCGTTGAGCGAGCGGATGAGTGTGAGCTTGTCGGTCCGGGCGGCGAGCCGTGGCATCAACTCGCAAATATCGATGCCCGGGACGTTGGTGGCGATGGGTTGGAATTCGCCACGAATTTCAGACGGAGCATCCGGCTTCAAATCGTACATATCCAGATGCGATGGACCGCCCGGCAACACCACCATAATGATGCCTTTGGCGCGGCCCGCAGTGCCGCCACTTTCGGCTTCCGCCCGCAGCATGTCAGGCAACGCCATCCCGCCGAGTGCCAGGCCACCAATTTGCAGCCAACTGCGGCGGGACATGCCGTCACAAAATCGCGACCTCGCACCGGGAATGGTCAACATGGTCAAAACCCCCTGACGGCGGAACTACGCATCGGACATTACTAATTTATCGAGTTTTATAAGCAGCTGCAACGCACTCTTTTCTTGGTGAAATCCGTTTTGTACTTGATGGTGCGGCGGCTACGGGGTTGGTGGCATGTTTTCTGCGCACCGACTGCATACGGAAAGTGCATTCCGGCGTGTCACCCTGCGCGGATGAAATGCAGTTTTTCGCTGCATCTGACAACCACAACAGGGGTTGCGTCTTGGCGATCCAATGAATTGGACACTCCGGCACGCGGTTTGCCGGTAAGTCGTAGCAACAAGAAGCGGGAGACGCTTTCAGTCGTTTCAAGAATTGGAACGGGCTGCCGATCTCAACCGGGCCCCATCCCCGTGTTCTGAACGAACGAGATATTCTGATCGAGCGAGAAATTGAGTTGGCCGGAGGTGTAGCCGGTGTGAGGTCGGTGACTTCATACCGGGCGAGCGCCTATGCTTCCGGCCAGCTTTTTCATTTTGTGGGGTCGGAATGCCAATTGTTGGCCGTACCGCACATGGCGCGGTCGGCGTGACAGACGCCCTCGGTTCTGACAGTCTGTTGCAAAGTCTCTTTCCCGGCCCGTCGTGGCGAACGGCGTGCAGTCGTCTCCGTGCAAACGCTGATCACGGAGCCTGCCGTTTCCTGGCCTGCATTTTCGGAACAACTGGAACAATCGGCAGAGAATCTCAACCTCCGGCCAGTTAGAGCGGCGCGTCCCAAATCCACCCGCGTATTTCTACTCAAACGTCTCGACTGTCGCCGTAATGGCGGTAAGTGGGGAGCTACTGTTTACAGTGTCGCCCTACGGATTCTCCAGCAAGGCAGGAATTGCCAGACAACAGTTGCGAATTCTTACCGACGCTCAATTGAGGTTTCGTGATGAACGAGAACATAAACCCGGAGGTTGCCGATGGCTCGGCAACCGATCATCGCAAGAAGATTGCCGAGATGCACATTCTGATTGCTGAGGATACTCCAGCGATTCGGAAGTTGCTGACGCACATACTACGGCGAACCGGTGCGCAAGTGACGGGGGTTATGAACGGGCAAGAGGCCGTCGAAGTGGCGGTCGGCGAAACTGATGCCTGCTTCGATGCCGTGCTGATGGACATGCAGATGCCAATTCTGGACGGTTACGCTGCGACGCGGGAACTTCGCACACGCGGATTCGAACGTCCTATAATTGCGCTGACGGCCCATGCGATGAAGGGTGATCGCGAAAAATGTCTGGCAGCGGGATGTGACGACTACACGACGAAACCGATCGACCTGAAACGCCTGATCGAAATCATCGAGAAGAATTATGCTCGCTGGGCACAACAAGAAACAGCTCCAGCTTTCAGCGAAAGCGACGAGGCGACTCGCCGGCCGGAGACAACACAACAGACGTCGAATTTCAATCACCTCGACATCGATGCCGCTATGCGGCGTCTGGACGGCGATGAGCAACTCTTCGTCGATATGGTCGGGTCGTTTCTGATGTTTCAGCCGGAAATGTCCTCGGCCATTGTCGGTGCCATGGAAAGCGCTGACGCTTCAGAATTGCGTCGCAACGCCCACGGACTGAAAGGGGCGCTATCGGACTTCACGTCGTCGCTTCCATTCGAGACGGCACGAACTCTCGAAGACCTTGCGGCCAACGGCTGCTTGTCTGAGGCCGACGATGTGACGATGGCGCTGAAATCGCAAGTTGAAGAACTGTGCGATGAATTGAAACAATACCTTGATTCGGTTCATCCCCAGCAAGAGACGCCCCTCCCCATTTCCGCCGATTGACTGTGGCGAAAGACTGGCACCAATCCAATACTTGCAAAACTCCCATCGGCCTCGAACTTCTCGGCACGCTGTCATATTGCAATTCAGCCGCCAGACAATTCGATGACCGACACAAGTTACAATTGTGATCTCACTCCTGGAAGTGACCAAAATGAATATTCTGATCGTCGATGACATTGGCTATTCTCGCCACAATCTGGCAATGGTGCTGACACGCCTCGGCCACCAAGTGCTCCAAGCTTAAAGTGGAGATGCGGGGCTGTCGATGCTTCGTCAGGATCCGACGGTCGATGTTGTGATCACGGATCTCATTATGGATGGCATGGACGGCGTTGACTTCTTCATTAGGGCCAAGCGGCTGCAACCTGTCGATGACCAGGGAAAGACATCCTTCCCGTCGTTTATCCTGCTCACGAGCGCACAACCCGGTCGTCCCGCAGCGACGCAAACTGTGCTTGGTCGGATAAAATTGGCAACCGAAATTGGATTTTTAAAAATCCTGTATAAGCCAATCAATCCCAAGGCCATCGCGGAGACGCTCGATGGACTGCAGTCAGTCAACACGGAAGCCACCGTCGATATCATCCCACTAATTGGGCATCTGGAGACTGTCACTCAGAGGCTAATCCGCGACGGCAACTTCGAGGACACCGAAAAGCTGAAACGCAGTTTGCAAAAGCAGCTGCGTGTACTGGAGCAAGTCGCGGATCTCGTGGAATCGTAGAGCAAGCCGGCGAACGATGCTCTCAGCCACGCTTAACGGCCGTGAAGCAGAAGGCGGTTGTACGGATTTCGCTGAGGGCTAACCGAAGCCAGGGCGATCGGTGATGTCCGCCTCGAATGCGACCGTCGTTTCACGGTACCTCTTTCGCGCACGTCCGATGCCATCCCAGTCAGGTCATTCTGCGACGGGAGCCTTCGCGGTCGCTTCTCTCAACAAAGCTGCCGGCGTTGGCAGCTGATCAAAATCGGTTCGAATTCCCAGTGGTTGCCCTGAGTTATCGGGTGAATAGACTGCAGCCCGATATTCTTTGACTCTGCCAAAGGTCTCGGTAATACCGATGACAGTTTCGGCAGCTCCCATCATCAGGAAGCCATCGGATGGCAACATTGTGGCCATCCGATCAAGAATGATCTTCTTGGTATCCACTTGAAAGTAGATCAGCACGTTACGGCAGAAGACGACGTCGAACCGGCCAAGGTGGGAAAAGTCCTGAAGCAGATTCAGCTCGCGCCAATCAATTGAACGCCGCAATTCTTCTTTGACCTGCCAACCCTCTTCGACCTCGTCGAAGTACTTTATCAAGAGTTGAATAGGCAGGCCGCGCTGAACTTCAAATTGTGAGTAAATCCCCGAACGGGCTCGTTCGAGTACTTGCGGGGAAATATCGGTGGCGATGATCTCGACCTTCCAGCCGTTGAGTTCCGGAAAGGACTCGCGGAGCAGCATGGCTATGGTGTAAGGCTCTTGCCCGGTCGCCGCGGCGGCAACCCAAATGCGAAGATGTCGACGAGTGGCGCGCTCGGCCAGAATTTGTGGCATCATCAAACTCTTGAATTCTTCAAACGGAGTCTTGTCGCGGAAGAACGATGTCTCATTGGTGGTCATTGCTTCGGTGACGGCATTGGCGAGTACGGAGTTGTTGCGGCGCAACTCCATGACAATCTCGCTGATATTCGTCAGTCCCCACGTTTTCACAAGCGGGATTAGCCGAGCTTCAACCAGGTACTGCTTCTGTTCGTCGAGGGACAGGCCCGACGAGTCGAGCAGAAACTTCCTCAGGTAGTCGTAGTCGGTCAGGTTCATCGTCGGCCTATTTCTGCGGTAGTTAATTCGAGAATCGCGGATGCAATCTCTTCCAGCGGGAGGACGCTTTGTGCAAGGTTTTCGTTGACGACCGCGCCGGGCATTCCCCACACCACACTCGATTCTTCGTCTTGCGCGATCACTTGCCCCCCGCTCGCGACGACTTTGCGAGTTCCCTCAATGCCGTCATCGCCCATGCCCGTGAGCATCACCCCCAACAAGGACTTGCGATACCATTCCGACGCCGATTCAAACAACGGATTGACCGACGGGCGACAGTAGTGTTCCTTCGGCCCCTGATTCAGCCGGGTGACCATGTGATCGTCCTGCTTATCGACAACGAGATGGTAATCTCCCGGCGCAACATATGTGTGACCGCGTTCGATCAGTCCGCCGTCTACCGCTTCGATGCAGGTGCGCCCGGTGTCTTGTGTGAGGTGTTTCGCCAACATGGGCGTGAACGTGGGCGGCATGTGCTGCACGATGAGAATCGGCAACGGAAAATCGACCGGCAATGCTGTAAGCAAGGTGGTCAGTGCATTGGGACCACCGGTACTCGTCCCAATGACAACCGCAAGCGGTGCCACATGATGAGCGGTACTTCGGTGGGAGGCCACGCGAGTTGAACGGCCATGTGAACGTTGATCCGTATGCTTTCCCAACGCTTTGACCAGCGGCACTAGCTCATCGAGCAATTGAGATATGCTGTCGGCCGTGCTGTTGGAAACCGGCTTGGCGATGCAGTCGGCGGCCCCTAACGCCAGCGCTTTGACGGTCGTTTCCGCTCCCTCCTGAGTCAGGGCACTGGCCATGATGACCTTGACGCGTGGAAACTCGGATTGGATGCACCCCAGCGCAGTCAACCCGTCCATCACAGGCATTTCCACGTCGAGAATGACAACATCGACCGGATGACGGCGCATCCAACCTAGTGCCGCTTCACCGTGCATCGCAGTGCCGACAACAGCAATTTCTGTGTCGGTCTCCAGCGCTCGAGCGATCAAGCCGCGAACCACGGCGGAATCGTCGACGACGAGTACTTGTATCTGCTGTTGACTCATAGGACGCCAGTTCCCTGCAGTTTGTCTTCGAGGACGGATTCGTCAAATGGTTTCATAATGTATTCACTAGCGCCGGCCTTGATTGCCCGACCAATATGCGACATGTCATTCTCGGTTGTGCACATAATGACCACCGGACGCCGTTCGAGTTGCTCCTGCATCAATGTCTCCAGGAACGTAATCCCATTCATTACGGGCATGTTCCAGTCGAGCAACACGACATCAAACGGAGGCTGCGAACGGACAATTTCCAGAGCAATCGCCCCGTTTTCGGCGTCAACGATGTCCATGTCGTAACCGGCGAGCATGTCGCGGCACACCGAGCGCACGGTGCGGGAATCATCAACAAGTAGAATTCTCTTCATTATTCGCTGCCTACCCAATGGGGAAGGATTGATGCCGTCGCTTGCGCGACGGGATGGCATTGTGTCCTGCCAACTGTCTTGTACTTATCGGAACCTCAAGGACTTCCGTCCTTGGGCATCTGCGAGCTCTAGGGGGAATTGCGAGGTTTACCGCACAATGCTGTCGTTGAAGGTGTCTTGACCGACAATATCGCTGAGGCTGTGATTGCGACGACCAATAGAACCGGTAGAGGTGTGTATCGAGCGAAAAAGAATGCAGCGAGGCGATCGTCTCGCCTCGCTGCATTTGTTCAGAGACTGATTACGTTGTAACCTGACCGTTCAATTCGGTCAGTTAGACAGCGCGGAGCTTTTCGAGGAATCCGTCTGCCATCTCGTCGAGCCGCGCCGATTCCTGAGCCAGACCGTCGGATGCTGTCAGAATATCGGCGGCGCCTTTGCCACCTTCTTCGGCAGCCTGAGAAACGCTGGCAATGTTGCTGCTGACTTCGGCGGTCCCTTTGCTCGCCTCGGCCACGTTTCTCGAAATCTCGTTGGTGGCGGCCGTTTGTTCTTCGACGGCACCAGCGATGGTGGTGGCAATCTCGTTGATCTTGCCAATCTGTGAACCGATCGACTCGATCGCCGTCGCGGCATCACCACTTGCGCCCTGAATTGCTGAGATCTTCTGGCTGATCTCTTCAGTAGCTTTGGCGGTTTGCCGGGCCAGTTCCTTCACTTCGTTCGCGACAACCGCAAAACCTTTGCCCGCTTCGCCGGCACGAGCCGCTTCGATGGTCGCGTTCAACGCCAGCAGGTTCGTTTGCTGGGCGATTGACGTGATGACCTTCACCACCTGGCCAATCTCGTTGCTCGATTCACCAAGGTCGTTAATCGTTGTGTTCGTCCGATCGGCCTCTTCGACCGCAAGAGACGTCATTTTCGAGGCTTCCTGTACGTGATTGGCAATCTCAGAAATCGATGCACTCAGTTCTTCTGTCGCCGAAGCAACAGTTTCCACGTTCTTCGTCGCCTCTTCACTGGCCGCTGCAACCACCTGCGATTGTCGCGACGTTTCTTCGGACGTTGCCGCCATGCTCTTCGAACTGGCCTGCATTTCGGTTGCCGATGACGTGACGATATTCACAATGCCCTTGATGTCACGCTCGAACGAATCAGCCAATTCCACCTGGGCGGTAACGACTTCCCAAGTGATCATCGGACCGATGAAATCGCCGTTGGCGTCGAGGATGGCCGAGACCAGCAAGTCGAGTGTTTCGTCGCCCACCATGATCTTGGCACGATGCGGAAGATTCGCCGGATCGCCAACGATTCGCCGCTGCATTTCGGGGTTCTTGTGGAAGATGTCAATCTTCTCCCCGATCAACTGATCGACCTTAACCGGCAGCAAGTGTTCCAGCGTCTTCAATGTCGTTTCTGAAGCCGGGTTCATGTACACGATTTCGAAATCGGTGTTCGAGAGCATGACGTTGACGGGAATGTTTTCCATCATGTTCTGCACGCGAACCATTTCGTTTTCGGCCTTCAACTTCTCGGTGATAACTTCCCAACTGACCATCGGGCCGATGTAGGTGCCGTCAGCATCGCGGACGGCGCTCACCAGCAGGTCGAGGGTTTCCGGACCGACCTGGATCTGCGCCTGCACGGGCAGGTTTTCGGGTTTCGAGAGGATGCCGCGCTGATAGGCCGGGTCCTTGTGAAAGATATCGACGCTCTGGCCGACGATCTCATCGACCGGGACCGGCAGGAATTGTTGGATTGCTGTCAACTGCTTCACCGAAGCAGGGTTGAGGTACGTGATTTCCAAGTCTGCGTTAGCCAGGATGACGTTGCCAGGCATCTCTGCAATCATGGCACCCCGCAAAGCCATTTCCCGCTGCTGCGTAACTTCGGTGGCAAATTTGACAACCTTGAACGGATTGCCGTTGAGGTCCAGGATTGGGTTGTAGGAAGCCTGAATCCAGACTTCTTTGCCACCTTTACCCAGCCGCTTGTACTCCTTCGATTCGTACTCGCCGCGGTTCAGCTTTGCCCAGAAATCCGTATACTCGGCACTGGCTGCGAACGCCGGTTCGACAAATATGCGGTGATGCTGGCCCTGGACTTCTTCCAGCGTGTAGCCCAGAGTCACCAAGAAGTTCTCGTTGGCCGTAATGATCGTGCCGTCCATATTGAACTCGATCACCGCCTGCGCCTTGCTGATCGCTGCGAGTTGACCGCCAAGATCTTTCTCCATCCGTAGCTTCTCGGTCACCACTTCCCAGGTGACCATTGGGCCGATGTAGTTTTCATCGGAATCGCGAACGGCGGAGATGACCAGGGACAGCGTCTCCGGACCGACGTTAATTTGTGCCGTCAATGGCATAGCATCGGGATTGCTGAGAATTTTCCGCTGATAGGCAGGATCTTCGTGAAAAATGTCGATCGACTCGCCGACGAGCTCTTCAACCGGCTTGGGCAGAAACTGCTCGAGCGTCTTCAATGTGGATGTTGACGACGCGTTCATGTAAATCAGATTGAGGTCAGTGTCGGCCAACAGCACGTTGATCGGCACGTTCTCGACCATGTTGTAAAACTTATCGAGACTCTCGACCTGCTGACCGGCCTTGGCTTTGGACTGTTTGGCTGTTGTCGACATGCTTCTCTCCTAGTTTTCTGCGGGGGATCCCGCTTTGGTTGCCCTGGTTTTTGATGCGGGACGTTCCCCGTTCACCGACGATGGTTTGGACTCGTTTGATTTTCTTCCCGCGGCCGACGAGCCGACCAACTGCGGTTGTTTCTCAGCTTCCTGTGCGGCACCTTCCAGCATGATTTCAGCGACAGCACCCAGTGCATCGCCCCAAGCTGATTCGAGTTTTTTGTTCCACACTTTGCCGGCAATTTCTGCCATGACCGTCAATAGCGTGAGAGCAACCGGTTCGTAATCGTCTTCGGTTGCCCCGTATTCCGCGTGGCGACCGCCAAGGTCGTGCAGGTAGCGGGTCAATGCCTTTGCGTTGTCCAGCGACTTGACCACAACAGCCAACGACTGGATCAGTTTTTGCTGCTGATCCTCAATGTCAGCATCGTCAAACAGTGGTTCCAAGTGTGGATAATCAGCGAACAGCCGATCGTAAAACCGCTCGGCAAGCAGGTCTGCCTTTGGCGCAATCAACTCGAACGAGCTGCGCAACAGATCGACTTTAAGGCCCATAATTAGTGGTTCCTGACGTCTCGACGAACCGAACGTTAAAAAGGCTGGCTACGAAATATTTAAAGCGGCATTGACGTTCAAAATGATGAATAGCCGGTCTTCCAGCCGAAACACGCCGTCCGTCATACTCTTCCAGTGCGCGTCGAGCGTGTGGGGGACCGGCTCCATTGTCTCGGAGGAGACGTTAATCACATCGCCGACTTCATCCACCAGCAGGCTGAAAGATTCCCCCTTGTGGCGAACCACAACGTTCAGGTCGGGTTGATCTTCGTCTCGGTCGGGCAAGTTCATACGCTTCCGCAGGTTGACCGCCGTTACGATCTGGCCGCGTAGATTCAACAGCCCGGCAATCTCAGGACGGGCCTGAGGTGTGCGGGCAATCTGCTGAGGATTGAGTACCTCTTGCACCGAACTCACCGGAACGCCCAACAGTTGGCCGTCGATCCAGAACGAAACGTATTGATTCGAGTAGTTGAGATGCTGGTCCATCTCCGATTCGGCTTCGGTTCGGTTTTCGAGTTGTGCTGTAGCGCTCATGTGGTTGCTCCTGTCTGCGTGGGAACGCGAGCGAATAGATCGTCGAGGGTCGAGAGCACTTCCTGCGAACTGAACTTGGTCAGCCAGCGGTCGAATCCCGATTGCGTAGCATTCTGCTGGTCGGTTGAAGTACCGCGCGACGACAAGGCGACGATCGGCATGTGTTCGCAGTCGTTGCGTTCTCTAAGCCACGCGGCAAACTCATACCCGTTCATTCGCGACATCTCGATTTCCGAGATGACCGCGTCGAACTTCTCCCCACGTTCGATCAATTCGATCGCTTCCACGGGGTCTTCCGCGGATATGACCGAATACGACTCGACCTCAAGGGACGTGGTGAGCAACTGCCGGAAGAACAGCGATCCATCGACGATGAGAACCCGCCGACTGGATTGCGGACCACTCGCAGTGAACCAACTGGGGTCGGCTTTCGTCACATAATGCTGCGTGTCAATGATTTCGGTGGCACTGCCGTTGATGATGGCCGTCCCCAGAATGCCGGGACGTTTCGAGGTAACCGTTCACAAAACCGCTCTTCGCGCATGAGGCGGAAGATGCGATGGTTTCGGGCATGGGAAAGGAAACCCCAAAACGACCGAACGGAATTCCTGCGGA
>Ga0209402_10002450_pt1 | contig 18485 bp, 21 predicted proteins | sample ArcticOcean_MG_C_3_FD_187437 | JGI IMG/M metagenome (GOLD analysis project Ga0209402, IMG submission 187437) | Marine microbial communities from western Arctic Ocean - ArcticOcean_MG_CB8_126 (SPAdes) (version 2) | ecosystem: Environmental > Aquatic > Marine > Oceanic | place: Arctic Ocean... | reverse complement strand
TTTTTTTCCAATCCTAGCGACAGATCATCCAACCATTTTTTTTTAAATAACCCGCGCAGGCAAACGGCGCCGTCGTGCGTGAATGCGCTGACCTGATCAGCGGAGAGCTCAATCATGTCGAGGTTGGTGTCGCACAGACTTTGTCCGACCCCAGAAAAGTGAACGAACGGCATCGCTATTTTTCTGGTCGGTTTGTTCTGAGTAAGCCAAGACGGGTACTAACCGTTTGATGTCGCCGGTGACGAGGGTTACTCGGTGAAGAGTTTGCGCGCCGCCAAAAATGAGCAGAGTCCCAGGACTGAACGGTAGTTCCAGCACATGATGACGGTCCCCGCCAAGAACGCTGGTCACCATCTGTTTTTCGTCTGGGAGGCCGCGTATCCTTGGAACATACTCAAATGATCCTCCGTGTCGGGGCTGTTGCAGCATTAAGGTGACAGTGAACTCAGATTCATCAAAGTGCCAGCCGTGTTTGCCACCGTCGACAAAGACGTTAATTGAACAGGCGCCAAGTGGGTCGGCGAAGCGATAGAAGGAAGATTTTCCAAGCACGTGCCCGACGAAATCTTTTAACGGGTCCCACAGATACAATTGCCGCAGCAGGGCATCGTCTCCAAGTTCGTCGAACGCAACCGAACCGACAACAGTGTTTTCTTGATGTCTTTCTACGTCGTCAGAAGGTAAATGCTGATCGTCTTGTGTTAAGTATGCGTTATGTGTGCTGTTACAGAAAAAGGCCTTATCCGACTCGCGGTTTGCCTCGACACGCAGTGCGTCAAGCGCGGGTGGTTTGATGAAGTTAGGTAGCGCACACAGGCCCGATTGTAGATAGCGCTGGCGGCAACTATCGGCAAAGGCCGCGCCGTTGGTGCTTGTGATGTCCTCAATCGGATAGCGCCAGAGATCCACCATGTCAGCGGGTTCAATGCCGGTGTTAGGTGCCTTCATCAGGGGGTCTTCACGGTGCTATCAAGATTCGGTACGGGTCGAAGGGTCGTCTGATGTCGAGGGTTTCAGCATACTCGGCTCCTGCGCTCGGTGCGGGCCACGCTAATCCACATCCAGTTATTTCAGGGTAATGTTTCGCCGCAGGTTTTTCAACGTCAGCTACGGTAGAGGTTGGGCGAAGAAGATAAGGAAGGCCTCAGCGACGCTGGGGCCTTCCCTTCGTCAGAGTCGATCCCGACCAGCGTTAGGTGCCGGGCGAGGAAAAGAAGGAGACCGGTGACCACAGACTATTCTCCTGTTTTTCCAATGCGCCCAGTTTGGCGCTTTCTTCGGTATAGCGAATCCAGTCCGCGTCAGCCCACATCGCAGCCCGTTTTGTCTCACGGTCCCCCGCATTTTCGTACATCCAGATGTGCATGTATTGATTGGGGTCTCCGGTTTCGCATTTCATATAAGCAAGCGGGTTACCAAGGTGTTTGGTCTGGGGTCCTTTTCCTAGTTTTTCATAAAGATCGAGATGTTTGTTAATGGTTCCCGGACGACAGGTATAAGTGCGTGTGTCTAACAGCATGGTGTTACTCCTCGGTGGTTGGCCTGTTCTGAAAACCAAAGATTATCGCTATTCATCATGATCCGTAGCAGAATTTCTCCACCTTACCGGTTTATGCGAGCCCGCCGTTCCATGGGCAACAGTGTGTGATAAGTGAATTCATGAACGGGGGTCGCGACGTTAACTTCGCGACCGAAACGCACGATCGCGCCGTTCCAGGCATCGAGTTCGGATGGTTTTCCCGCGAGTATGTCGCGCGTCATTGATGCGGTGGTTTCAGCCGGCAGTCCTTCATAAAAAGCCCACATACGTGCTTTTAACTCGTTAGGAAGATGGTAATTCATCGCCTCGCCGACGGCGATACCCTCGTCGATTGAGTGGTCCACAAGCGCGCATAATTCTGGCTGTGCAAGTAGCTCTCCCATCGGACTCCGTGACAGGGCGCTGAGACCTGACCAGGAACCCACCAATAGCAGTTTTTCCCACAGTGCAGAGCGGATATCTTCGCTGACGCTCGCCTCGACTCCGGCGTGTTCAAAGATATCTCGCAACGCGTTCGCCCGAGGGGAGGCTGCGCCGGACAGTTCACCGAATTCGACGTAAGCGTTGGGGTTCATGTGCCGAATTACCCCCGGGGCGCTGATTTCACTGAAGACGCGAGATAATCCGCCGAAGACTTTGTCCTCTCCCACCACCTCTGCCAGCTGATCGGCTGCCTCAACACCATTGAGGAAGGGAATGACGATGGTGTTGTCCTGAATCAATGGACCAATGGCAGCCGCGATCTCCGGAATCTGCCAGGTCTTAACCGCAACAATCACTATATCGACAGCGCCGATTTCCGCCGGGTCGCTGGTGGCCACTGGATTACTCAGATGGATGTCGCCGAGGGGGCTGAGCACCTTTAGCCCGTTGGACTGGATTGCAGCGAGGTGGCTACCGCGGGCGATAAAGCCGACCTCTTCACCTGCAGCTGCCAGACGAGCTCCATAGTAGGCTCCAAGTCCACCGGCACCGTAGATCGCAAAGCGCATAGCAATATGTTCTTTTTAATAGAAGGGGTAACATTAACATGGCACTTGCATAAATTAGGCCATGTTCGCAGGGCTTTTACCGAACCAGTCGAGGAGGCTGTGTGTGGGTGATTCGCACAGCAAATACCACCCATCGAGTAACTACTGTACTTGGTGACTTACTTTACGACGCTTAACTCATTTCGCATCGTGCTTTTAGCAAGGCGCTTGTCCAGGTCTGTTAGGTTGCATTGGTTTCCGCTCAGTTTGGTAAGAAATTGCCCGAGGTCGTAAACAATTTTCAGAAAAGTTTTAGTGAGCACAATCGATCGATTGTGCCGAACAAGCAAATATTTGGAGCGTGATAGAGGTCTTTTTCTGATGACAGATTCAGCAGGTTGAGAGTGAATCCTATAGTGGTTGCCAGGCCAAGGTTCTCATACGTCCAAGTGCAGGGCATGAGCATCGCTTCGAGATAGGGGGTATCGCTCAACTTTAAGGAGAATGCACTGTATAGGGGGCTAGAGGTTTGCTGGGTTTTTATTACAGGGAGTCGAGTGACTGTCTGGATGCCTATCAGATACGAAAGGGAGGCAAGAATGTAACCTTCTTCATACATATGTGGGACAAAGTCATGGTGTCCTTGGATTCATAATAGGAGGCCAATGTTGTGTTTCGCCCATTACTTCGACTTTGTTGAATAGTGCCGGGTGATGCTTTTTCTTCCACCTCGCCGATTAACTCCCGATGATGGATTGCGATGTCAGTCGACACAAGGGCCGATAGTTGCTGCAGAATGACAGGGCCCATCAGTCCACTATCGCGGGCACCCCGAGATTCAAGTGTGAGTGCCGTTGGGGGTTTTCGCATGTCATGATTTTCTTAGCTTTTTCTGTTGCCCTGCTTTGGTTAGCTCCGTTTTTGAAAGATTCTTCGTTTCTTTAAGGAGTTGTTTCCTTTCAGCGGGGTTCAGTTTCATCAGTTCGAGTGTAAGAAATCCGATCATTTCAGATCGATTCATGTCAAATCTCTTGAAATAGGCTGGATCAATGGCGGTTGGCGACTGCCCGAGGACGACGGCAATCTTCATCACCATTTCGGTCGAGATAAGCATTGTGCAAGAGAGCATTTGCGATACGGCACTTTGGGAAATGCCAAGCGCGCCTGCAAGCTGCTCCTGAGTCATGGATGTCTCTAAGCGTTTCTTAGTCCACAATCGGGAAAATCGAGCGGCAATGCGTTTATCATTTTCGGTACTGGTCTTAGACAATGTAAGTCCTTTTTATTAGGGTTGATTAAATTGCGGGCGTAGTCTAAGGGCGTATTTGGGAATGTCAATGATTTAAGCGTTGGGGATGGTGTCTACTTTTGAGGCTTCATGAACGCATCTGGTTTTATGCAAGAGTCGCCCCGTAATGGGTTTTGCATTATCCGAAGTATGCCGTTATGAGGGATCGATCAACCGGCGCCGAGAGCCGGTATAAAGTGGATCTCGCTATCACTTTGAAGGGGTTCATAGAGTCCGCGACGGACGATTCTGCCATCCACTGCGACGGCAATCCCTTTTCCCAGTTGGTCGTTTTTTATTAACAAACCCGTTAGGTTGGGGTAAAGGCTTTCAAGGGCCTGAATAACTTCGCGCACGTTGGCGCCGTTTACTGCTACTTTTTCCGCCCCACCGGTCATGTCGCGCATCGGGTGTGGAATCCAGGCGATAGGCAAGGATGATGCTCCTAGTGGGTTAGGGAATTTAACTTATCGAGAATCTTGGCGGGCGTCATTGGCAATGTGTTCATGCGAATGCCTGCCGCATCGTATAGCGCATTGGCAATCGCGGCGGCAGGCGGGACAATGGGTACTTCTCCCACGCCCCGCACGCCATACGGGTGTCCTGGGTTCGGGGTTTCTAAAATGACAGCCTCTATATTGGGGACATCCAGTATCGTTGGCATTCGATAGTCCAGCAGACTGGTGTTTTTAAGGTGCCCGGCCTCATCATAGAAATACTCCTCATTTAATGCCCAGCCGATACCCTGGACCGTGCCGCCTTGAATTTGGCCTTCTACAAAATCGGGATGGACGGCTTTGCCGGCATCCTGAAAAGCGGTATAGCGCAGGATATCGACCTTCCCCGTTTCGGTATCAACGGCGAGATCGACCAAGTGGGCGGTAATCTGGAATCCAACGCCTTCAGGTGAGGCCAACGCCCGCGCCGCGATGGGACCCCCTGTGCCATCTAGTTTTCCGGCCAACTCCTTGAAGGTAAAACATTGCTGGATATTGGCTTTGTTCAGAAAGCGGCCGCAATCGATAAGGACGTTGTCAGTGGCAATTTGCCAGATAAGGGCAGCCCTTTCGGCCATTTGGGCCAGTATGTCCTGGGCCGCCTGGTAGACCGCGATGCCCGTGGCAAAAGTGGTGCGACTAGCCACCGTCTGAAACGAGTATCCTACCGAGGCTGTGTCACCCACGCTGGGGAAGATATCACTGGGCTCAATACCTAGTGCTTCGGCGGCCTGCATGGCCAATGTGATACGAGTGCCACTCATGTCTGGGCTGCCGGAGCACAGTTGGACCGTCCCGTCGGAATTCACCATCAGATCCGCGCTGGATGGAAGTCCCGCGCCAAACCAGAAACCGTAGGCTAAGCCGCGACCGCGATGGGGGCCGCCTATGTCCGACTGATAGTGCGCATGATTTTGGACTGCCTTTAGGATTTCGACGCCACCAATTTCAGGACAGGGAAATCCAAGTACCAGCCGATCGCCCGTTGTAAGCGCGTTGCGCAGACGAAACTCTACAGGGTCCAATTTCAATTCCCGGCACAATTCATCAATCATGGTCTCGACGGCAAAATTGGAAGGCGTCGCGCCCGGTGCACGGTAAGGCTTGACCTTGGGTTTATTGACCAGCACATCGTAGCCTTCAATCTTTACATTGGGGATGTTGTAGCGCGTCAGTGCGGTCGACACGCCGGGCGCTACCGGACCACCAGAGTACGCGCCGGCTTCGTAGGCGCCATGGAACTCAGCGGCGACTAATGTTCCGTCAGTCTTTACGCCTAAACGTGCCTTAATATACGTGCCCGAACTCGGACCGGTCGCGCGAAGTGTCTCCGCGCGGTTCATTACCATTTTTACAGGTCGACCTGATTGTTTTGATAACACCACTGCGAGGGGATCAATATAGATAGAGTCCTTGCCACCAAATCCCCCACCGATTTCCAAAGGGATGACGGTGATTGCACTCATCGGCAGTTCAAGAACCAATGCCAGTTGGTCTCGTATAGCAAATTGGCCCTGAGTGGTTGTCCAGATTGTGACCATTCCGTTGGCGCCCCATTGGGCGGTGACAATATGCGTCTCTATGTAGCCTTGATGAACGGTCTCGGTCGTAAACTCTCTTTCGATGATGACGTCGGCTTGGTCGAATCCGGTGCTCACATCGCCCATGGCCAGTTCAAGTTTGCTCGCGTTTGGCAACGCTTTCTCAGTGGGGGCAAGAAACGCGCCCGGGAGAAAGTTATCGTGTAGTACGGGCGCGTTATCGGCCATAGCCGAGCGCACATCCATCACGGGGTCCAGTAGTTCGTAGGCGACCTGTATTAGATTCGCCGCTTCCTCGGCAATGTGGGCATTGTCGGCAGCAACCGCAGCCACAGCGTGGCCATCATAAAATACCTTTTCTCGCGCTATACAATTGTCCGCGACATCCTGCATGTCGATCTGACCTGATTCACCGGCATCGATAACGTTGCTGGCGATTTTGGGAAAATCGGCAGCCGTGACAACGGCATGCACGCCGGGAAAGGCCGCGGCATGAGAGGTATCGATCGACTTGATTCGAGCATGGGCGTGTGGGCTACGCAACACTTTGCCGTGCAACATGCCAGGCAGATGGAAGTCATCCCCAAACTTTGCTCTGCCGGTGACTTTGTCGTGTCCATCTGGGCGTATTGGTGTCGTGCCAACAACCCGAAGCTTTTCTGGAATGACGTAATCGTTCACAGTGCTCGCTCCCGTAGAATTAGGGCGGCATCTTGAACGGATTTAACAATCTTGTCGTATCCGGTGCAACGACATAGATTGCCGACGAGCCAATGGCGGATCTCTTTCTCGGTTGGTTCTGGATTTTCATCAAGTAACGCGCTAGCCGCGATCAGAAAACCGGGTGTGCAAAACCCGCACTGCATACCCGTTCCTTCGAGAAAGGTTTGTTGTAGGGGGTGAAGTTCGTTGCCCTTCGATAACCCCTCAATGGTTGTTATATGGCCACCATTCGTTTCGACGCCAAATATGCAACATGCATTAACCACTATGCCGTCTAGGATCACGTTACAGGCCCCACAGTTACCATCGTTGCAACCTTCTTTGGTTCCCGTTAGGAAAAGTTCATCGCGTAAGACTTCCAATAGACTCTGGCGTGGTTCACACAGAAACTCCTTGAGTTCGCCGTTGATCGTTGCCGTTACCTGTTGTCTGTTCATCAGTCGTTTCCTCGTGCGCGATTCACTGCACCGTTTAAGGCGCGTCTGACCAAAACCTCGGTGAGGTGTTTCCTCTGGTCGACTGTGCCTCGCATGTCGGTAATAGGTCTAGCGGCTTGGCGAGCAATGTCTGCCGCTTGCGCAATGACGTCATCAGCGATGGGTTGGCCGGATAACACCGGTTCGACGTCGGAGACGTACAGCGGGGTTGGTGCTACGGCACCAATGGCGACTCGGCCTTCAATGATGGTTTCCCCGTTGCTGTCGATGACGATGCTTGCTGCCGCGTTTGCAATAGCGATATCCATGTCGTTACGTGGAATGAATCGTATAAAGAACGCACCTTCATGCTTGCGTGGTAGTGGAATGCTGAAACTCACCAGTATTTCATTAGGTTCGAGTATGGTCTGACCCGGTCCAGTACAGAACTCCTCAACGGGCACTTGTCGATTGCCGTGTGGGCCGCAAATATTTGTCTGTGCCTTCAAGACGATCAATGCGGGGATGGTGTCAGCACTCGGCGCTGCATTGCATAGGTTTCCCCCCAACGTGGCACGGTTCTGAATTTGAGTTCCACCAATCAAAGTCGCGCAATCAATCAATGCGGGGAAGTTTTTAACAACTTGTGGATCTCGACAGACGGTGCGACAGGTCACCGAAGCGCCCAGTATCATTGTGTGATCATTGAACGACAGTTCGTTTAACTCTTCTACGCGCTTGGTGTCGATCACAAGTTCTGGAGTAATGCGGTGCCCCCTCATGGCGACAACTAGATCTGTGCCTCCTGCGAGCAACCGGGCTGTGTGCTCGCCACGACTGAGCATGTCGGTTAATTCATCTAGAGATGCCGGCAGCTTGTAATCAAAGTTTTTCAACTAAGTCTCCGCGAGTGGGCTGGTGAACTATTTCAGGACCACGCTATGTGGGCCCTCAGGGAAAGTTGGATAGAATCATCGTTGATGACCGGGGCTAATGCTACTATAACTATCAATAACTTTCGAAGGAGTGTTCTCCCGGTCACTTGTTGGCGATGCAGGTGAACATAAAACAATGACTGAGGTTCTTCCACATCGACCGTCCCAGTTGCTGGATACGCTCTGCGACTTAGATTTTCGAATGGCGGTGACGGTGCCCGATGGTTGGTTAGGGCAATTATTAGTACAAATAGAAAACCATGTTGATATGCAGTTAATTCGTGCGACCCACGAAGAAGAGGCGCTTGCTATTGCGTGTGGCGCTCGGATTGGTGGTGCACGGACTGTGCTTTTGGTTCAGAACGTTGGAATTATGACTATGGGGGCGGGCATGGTCTCACTGGCGATGCGCTACCAGATCCCTTTGTTGATTTTGGCTTCGTTTAGGGGGTCACCGCGCGATCCGGTGTTCTACCACATTCCCAAAGGCCGTGTGACGTTGCCCGTGTTAGAGGCAATGGGACTCCATCACGCAGTGGTTCGTCCTGATGCGCCCATCGATAGTCAGGTCAAGGAGGCGGCCACTTATGCGGAAGAAGCCTCTCAGCCGTTTGTCCTGTTGATGGGGCGCGAGGATGTGCAATGGTGAATCCACAACTACCAAGTCGCAAAGCGTACTTTGAAGTTCTTGCGGCGCAATTGCCATCAGAGGCGCTGGTGGTCACTTGCCTTGGCAATTCATCTTATCTATGGGCGGTGGTGAATGACCGATCGGAAAACTTTTATTTTGAAGATGCAATGGGACTGGCGCTGCCATTTGCATTGGGATTAGCAGCGGTTCAGCCCGATCGGCGGGTGGTGGTTGTTGAGGGAGACGGGGGTTTGTTGATGCATATGGGTGCGCTCGCTTCGGTGGGTGCGGTGGCGCCCCAGAACCTAACGATTATTCTGATTCAAAATGGTGTTCATGCGGCGTCAGGGGGGCAGCCTTTGACCAATAAGGAGCTCGATTTTGCCAAGCTCGCGCAAAGTCTAGGTGTTGACCAAGCGCAGACGGTTGATACTACCGATGAATTTGAAGGGATTTTACGACGCGCGTTGAATCGACCAGGCCCTGAATTTATCGCCGCGAGGGTGGAAGTAGATCTGCAGGTTGTGCGACCACCAGAGCCCTTTAATCCGGTGATGACGAAAGTTCGCTTCAGCCGCGCCATTGGTGCGCCGCGGTATATACCCACAACCTTCGGCGGAGGCGGAATGGAGTCGGACGATTAGTGATTCTAAATGAGCGTCGAGGATGCGGCTGCTCACTCGGGAAACACTTATCTCATGAGGTCCGGCAGCCATAGGACGGTGCCGGGAAAGGCAATCATAAGTCCCATGACCAGTAGGTTCAGGGCGACGAAAGGCAGGGCCGCACGATAGATGTCACCCATCGTTGTATCTTTTGACGTAATGCCTTTCATCACAAACAGTGATAAACCAAAGGGCGGTGAAATGGTCGCCATCTCAAGATTAAGCAGCATGATGGCGCCAAACCAGACTGGATCCCAACCGAACGCACTAACGATGGGGAAATAGATTGGTGTTGTGATCATTACGATTGACGTCTGCTCAATCAACATGCCCAACAGCAGCAGAATCAGCTGCATGGCGATCAGAATCAGGATAGGGTGTTCCGACCAGGAAAGTGCCAGTTCCGTAATGCCGATCGTAATGCCGGTGAATGCCAGTATCTGGCTGAATGCCGCTGACCCTGTCAGAATGACAAAAACCATCACCGAGATGGTGGTCGCCGCCGCAACGGATTTCTTGATCACTTGCCAAGTCAGCTTTCCATAGCATGCTACTAGCAAGAAGCAGAACAAAGCCCCTAAAGCCGCCGCTTCGGTGGGTGTGGCCACACCGGCGAAGATCGTCCCGATCACAACGCCAATAATAATGACGAGTGGAAGAACGTACTGAAGCGTTCTCATTATCCGTGGCCTGATCGCAGTCGATGCCACTTCGTACGCCGGTGCTAGATGCGGTTGAATGTGGCAACGGATGACGACGTAGGTCGCATAAACAACTGCCAATAACAGCCCTGGTAGGAGAATGCCGATTAGCAGCTTGCCAACTGAAAACTGGCCCATGCTCGCGAGTATCACTCCGAGGGCGCTCGGTGGGATCATAATCGCCAGGCTTCCGCTCGCCAGTATCGGACCGATGGACATCGATTTGCTGTACCCACGACGTTCCATGTCTGGAACCAGTGTTGAACCCAGCATGGCGACGCTACCCATCGCGACGCCGGTCAGAGTGGCAAATAAGGAGCCGGCACCGATCGATAAGAGCGCTAGACGTCCGGCAATTTTTCCCAGCCATTCATCCAACACATCGATCATTCGGTATGCAATGCCTGAGTGAAAAATTACGGTACCCATAAGGATGAACATGGGGACGGGTACCAGCACAAAAGTAGAAATGGAACTGTCTATGCTAAGGATTAACTGCTGCAAGCCTATTGCCCCTCCCCAGAAGACATAGACTCCAATGACGTTAACGAATAAAAACGCGAACGCAACCGGTAGACCGAGAAGCAGCAGAGCGGACAAGCCGCCGAAAAAGAACAACATCAGGAATGGCCAATCCATCAGCTCAGATGTTCTCGTTTGGATCGTTGATCAGTTTTGATTCGGACAAATAATGACATAGCGCTCGTCGAAGAAACTGGCAAGATAACAAGAAGCAACCTGCCGGGATAATCCAGAGATTGACAACCCGTGGAATTTCGATTTCCGCAGGAATCAGAATGCCACGTTGGAAAGAGTTAATGGATTCCCATGTCCCGAACACAACTACCACAAAGCAAATCCCAGCACCGAGTAAAGAGCTTGTTATACGCATCCAACGGGCACTGTTGGGGCTTGCTTGATTTAATATGACATCGAGCACCACGTGTTGTTCGTGCTTCAACACCCAGGCGGCACCGAGAAACGTCATGTAAACAAGCAGCGTGCCGCTCAAGAGGTCAACACCGATCAACCCCTCATTCAGGACGTATCGAAAGATGACCTTGACCGTGACCATCAGCATAATAATGATCAGAACACACCCTGACAGTATTCCGCCGGCCAGCAGTATTCGGTCAAAAAGTCGGACTAGAGCGGCCATCAATGATTCTTCAGCACAGGATACCTGTATGGCTCGCGTTTTCGATATTGAGGATGCCGTAAGGGAACTCGGTAAGCGTGATTGATTAACAGCATGTCCGAGGAGTATCCAACGGGCCAGACCGCTAAGACCTGACCCGTTGGTTTATGACTTATTTACTTACGGTCAGTCAAGCCCCATTAGTTTTCTGGCGCGTGAATAATCATCCGCACTCATCGCTTTCTTGAAGTGTGCCCACAAGGCGTTATTGGAGACTTCGTCCCACTGTTTGGCATCAGCTTCTGAAAAGTGGATTACTTTCATTCCACCCTTGATCATGCCAGCCAACTGCGTGTTTTGGTAGGCCGATATCCAACCGCGAGACCAGGCTTGAATGGCAGCGACAGACTCAAGCATGATGCCTTGAAGCTCTGGCGAAAGACTATTCCACTTGGCCAGGTTCATTTTTATGCTGATGCCGTCCCGGTAAAGCGGGTGACCAATCACATATTTCGACACTTCTTGCCATCCAAAAGAGGTAAAGCCGTCGTAGTAGGGCCAGGTAAAGCCTTCAACGGTCCCCCTTTCCAGAGCGAGATAGACCTCTGACGGGGGTAGGGTGACGGGCTCGCCTCCAACCGCATCGACAAAGAAACGAGTCAACGGCGGTACGCGAATTTTCAGGCCTTTCAAGTCCGCGATGCTGGAGACCTTCTGTTGCGTGTACATGAAATGATTGCCTGTGCCGAGATCACCCGAAAAATGTCCGAGATATCGAACGCCTTTCTTTTCGTACATGTTGACCATGAAGTCAAACAACTCGCTACCCGGTCCGTTGTCCGGAATGTCGTAGGGAGACATCTCAGTGACATATCCGCCTGGAACAATACCCGCCCAATAGTTTGGTGCTCCGTACCAGATATCAAAGACTCCACGGACCAGTGCTTCTGGCTGGTCAAATGTTGGCACGATTTCTTTTCCGCCTTTGAATTTAATGACGAGTTTTCCTTGTGCCCGTTTATTGACTTCCTCTATGAAACGGATTCCGACATCAGCGGCCGCCGAGATTTTGGGCGGCCACGCACCTACCATGTTGAGCGTGATTGGCCCTGCCAATGCAACGCCAGTCGACAGCGTCAAAAAAACACCGGCTACTAGAGTGGCCAATGCCTTCTTGCTTGTTAATAACGTCATTATTTTGTTCCTCCCTAAATTAATGGTGATCCTTACCCGAAGACAGTCAGGCGTGTTATTTAGCCTGTCCATTGATGTCTCACTGGCCCTCTATAGTATGGGTAAAAATAATATAATCAAAACTCAACCACATGGTCCCAAAGGGATATTGAATGTCGGGGCAATGACTGATCGACTCTGCTTCGGCACATTTCATTCGATGAAGTCGTTTCCGCGAACCATTGATGTCACTGAGCATTCTTTGTTTTGTTGAATGTAACGATTGCCGTTATCGTTACAAAGTAAAGGTGCCGGGACCGACAGAGACTCTAAGCGTGATCTTGAGGACGGAAGACGTGCGCTTGTTATCTTTAAACTCATTCAAGGGTAAGCTGATTATGAAATTTCCTTCATTGCCGTTTACGGTAACAGCGTGGGCCGATGTAGAACCCGTTACGTTACCAGGCGAACACGGTTCGGTAACCACGCGCGAGTTCAACATGGGTGAACTGCGCGTTCGTTGCGTCGAGTATTCGGCAGGTTATGTTGCAGACCACTGGTGTGATCGGGGGCATGTTTTGTATGTGCTCGAGGGCGAACTGATTAGCGAACTTAAGGACGGTCGGATGTTTCGACTTAGCTCTGGCATGAGTTACCAGGTGTCCGATTTTGGCGATGCCCCGCACCGATCAACGACAACAACTGGCGCAAAGTTATTTATTGTTGACTGAGCGGTGGGTTCGGCGAGGGTCTATGGGTGGAGTACCATTGCGTGTCGAGGAGAAGCGCTTGGGTGTATCGGTGTTAATGACCCTTAGGCAGCACGACTGGCGCGCTTTCTTTCGGTTTCGCGCAGCAGTTTCTTTCGAATCCGAATAGCACTGGGTGTGACCTCCACCAGTTCGTCGTCGTGAATGAACTCGAGTGCGTATTCCAACGTGGTGTCGATGGGGGGCGTGAGCAAGATGTTTTCATCGGTGCCGGCGGCCCGTATATTGGTTAACTGTTTGCCCTTTAGCGGATTAACCATGAGATCGTTCTCCCGGGAATGGATGCCAATGACCATTCCCTCGTAGACCGCTGCGCCATGACCGATAAATAGTCGTCCCCTTTCCTGCAGATTGAAGAGTGCATAAGCGAGGGCCTTACCTTTGGCCATGGAGACCAGCACCCCATTGTTCCGCTTGCCCAGCGCCGCAGAAGGGCGCGGCCCGTAATGGTCGAAGGCATGGTGCATTAGCCCCGTGCCTGAGCTCATGCTGAGAAACTCGGATCGAAACCCCATTAAGCCGCGGCTGGGGACCATGTAATCCAGGCGCACTCGATTGTCACCGTCGGGCACGATATTTTGAAGTTCCGCACGACGTTCACCCAGTCGTTCCATGATCTTGCCCTGAAAAGCAGCCTCAGTGTCTATCGTGAGTGTTTCCCATGGCTCCAGAGTTTTACCGTCAACTTCTCGCACGATGACCTCTGGCCGGGATATGGCCAACTCAAAGCCTTCGCGGCGCATGTTCTCAATCAGTATCGATAGGTGTAGCTCTCCTCGACCGGAGACGCGAAATTTGTCAGGGTCATTTAATGGCTCGACACGTAGCGCCACGTTATGAATCAATTCCGTGTCCAAGCGTTCTCTTATGTTGCGACTGGTAACAAATTTCCCCTCGCGCCCTGCAAACGGTGAATTGTTGACTTGGAAAGTCATACTCAGGGTGGGTTCTTCGACACTCAGAGGAGGCATGGCCTCGACCGTTTCTGGATCACATAACGTGTCTGAGATGCGAAGATTATCCAGGCCGGTGATGGCAACGATGTCACCTGCAGTGGCGGTCTCAGCTTCAATACGTTCAAGACCGTGAAATCCGAGAATCTGCAGCACGCGCCCACTACGAATCGGCCCGTTTGTTCCCACCACTTTAACCTGACTATTTCTGAACACAGTGCCACGTTGAATGCGTCCAATGCCGATTACGCCAACGTAACTGGAGTAGTCCAGTGCGCTGATTTGCATTTGAAACGGGCCGCTGGCGTTAACGGCTGGCGGCGGCACATGAGTGGTGATCGTCTGAAGCAGGGGACCCATGCCTGAGTCACGATCATCGACAGGGCTCAGGCTAGACCAGCCCTGCAGTGCAGATGCATAGACGATCGGAAAGTCGAGTTGTTCTTCCGTGGCGTCAAGGCGATCAAACAATTCCAATGTCTCCCCGAGGACCCAGTCTGGCCGAGCGCTAGGGCGATCGACTTTGTTGACGACAACGATAGGATTGAGCCCTTGTGCAAGCGCCTTTTGAGTAACAAAACGAGTCTGTGGCATGGGTCCTTCTACGGCGTCAACCAGTAGCAAGACCGAGTCCACCATTGACAGAACGCGTTCTACTTCCCCGCCAAAGTCCGCGTGCCCCGGTGTGTCGATGATGTTGATTCGCCAACGCTGCCAACGGATTGCCGTATTCTTGGCTAGAATGGTGATGCCTCTTTCGCGCTCCAGTTGATTGGAATCCATCACTCGGTCGGGTATTTTTGCATGAGCGCCAAGCGTTCCGGACTGGCGAAGCAATTGATCGACCAGTGTTGTTTTGCCGTGGTCGACGTGTGCGATGATGGCGATATTGCGCAAAGAATCCATGGTAAGCGTCACAAAAAAGGCACCTGGGGCACGGAACAACAAGGAGGGCAGGTCGGATTATAGAGGTTCTGATCATTCGTGCGATGAAAATTGTTTACTTGGCATCCTAGTCCTCCGAGAATATTGATCAGATGCTGCGCCGTATTCCATCCACCTGAGCCTCGCCCAGACAATGATCGATCGCATTCAGCCTGTTTCTATCCCTGAGTCGATGGCGCCGTTTAGTCAGGTTGTACTCGACGATTTGTATGCCTACTTTTCCGGGTTGGTTGCCGCCGATTTTGCTGAGGGTCGGGCGGTACTTGGTGATGTGGCCGCCGAAACGACATCAGTATTGAACGTGATCGCCAAAGTTCTCGAGGAGTTGGGGCTGGAAATGAGCGACATTGTTAAGGCAGAAGTGCATTTGGCTGACCTAGCAGATTTTGATGCGATGGACGAGGCCTACCGCCAGTGCTTTCCCCCCAACACGACTCCCGCGAGGACAACCACTGAATCAAAGCATCTATTTGGGGACAGTCGAGTGGAGATTACGATTCAGGCACGCCGGCGTTAGGCGAGTGTTTGTGCTTGTCAGTGCTTTCGAGCACGGGAGTGAGTCCATAGGACTTGTCATTGATGACAGTAATTAGCGTTGGGTCTCCGTTCCATTACCATCAAAAAAGGACAGAGGACGGCTAAACACTCGCAGCGAGTCAACGCGTTGCTGATGAATAGATCTTGTTTAAGCTGTGCACCTGTAACCAGAATAAGCCTGCTATTCCTGCATGATTGGATTATTCCATTGTTTCGATTGTGTATTGAAAGACGCTATATTCTGGTTCTGTTAATTGTAGTAACCGAATAATCTAATCACAGGAGATGACGATGGCTGGAGCCAGAAGGAAGAGTTTTTCGACCCCAGATGAGACACGCACACCCGATAAAACGGTATTGGAGCTGGTAGACCTGGGGAGCGTCAAAGCTGCACGACTGACCGTTCAACCAGGCTGGACCTGGTCAAGTTGCATCAAGCCGGTGGTGGGGACTGACAGTTGCCAGGCGAACCATGTGGGCACGGTGGTGTCGGGTCGTTTGGGAATAAAACACAACGATGGAAGTGAGATGGAAATCAGTGCCGGCGATGCCTATGTTTGTGAGCCAGGGCATGATGCATGGGTCATCGGTGATGAGCCATGCGTGATGCTTGAGTTTGATGCGAGTGCAGCGGCATCTTATGCTAAGGAAGAGTAGTGAACTGATCAGATGGGGGCGAGATGTCTGATGATGCGCGCGTGGTTCGCATCAAGTGGGTTGCGCCAAAGCGGAACCCACTTGCCCGCACTGCAGTTCTGCCAGGGGCCGGTGGGGGTGGCGACACCCATTAAGTAGTCGGCCTGAGGATGATTCGTTAAATCGTTTGTTCTCGACACTGATTGATCAAGATGGAATCGACCTCCCCGATTATTTACGAGCAAAGCGGACGAATTGCTCGCATCACGTTGAATCGCCCTGATGTACTGAATGCTATTAATGAAGCGCTTCCCTCAGCGCTTGAAGCCGCGGTTATCCGGGCGAATGCCGATGAGTCCACTCGTGTCATCATTTTGTCGGGTGCGGGGCGCGCCTTTTGCTCAGGCTATGATCTGGATGTATTCGCCGAGTCGCCCGGGACCAATCCAGTGATTCAGGAAATGCCGTGGGATCCGGTTAAAGACTTCGCTTTTATGAAGCGGAACACTGATTGTTTTATGAGTCTTTGGCGTTCTTTGGTGCCGGTGATTTGCAAAGTGCATGGCTACGCGATTGCCGGGGGAAGCGATATTGCACTGTGTGCTGATCTTCTTGTGGTGGCCGAGAATGCGCAGCTGGGCTACCCACCCGCCAGGGTATGGGGTTGTCCGACAACAGCAATGTGGGTCTATCGCCTTGGTGCGGAGCGCGCGAAACGCCTGCTATTCAGCGGCGACTTGATCGATGGGCGCCAGGCGGAAGCCTGGGGTCTGGGGCAGGCTGTGCCTGCGGCAGATCTTGATGATGAAGTAGAGCGCATTGCGCAGCGCATGGCTACGGTTCCGCGCAACCAGTTGATCATGCAAAAAATGATGGTCAATCAGGTTTTAGAGAATATGGGCCTTGCCTCGACGCAGACGCTGGCTAATTTCTTTGATGGCATCACCCGTCACTCGCCGGAAGGGGTAAATTTCAAACAACGCGCAGAATCTGTGGGCTGGAAGCAGGCCGTTCGCGAACGCGACGAAGGGACCTTCGATTGGACGTCGAATCAATCGTTTGGGGAGAGCGAAGACTCAAAGTAGTGAGCCAGGGCGTGTACGGTTGTGTCGAGCAGTTTAGGGAGAGCGTTGACGATGAGATTCGACAAGGTGGTTCATGCAATTGATCTTCATGCTGGTGGTGAACCTGGCCGTGTGATTGTGGGTGGTGTACTGGATGTGCCTGGTGCCAGTATGTTTGAAAAGATGCGTTATTTTGAGACCAAGGCAGATGATCTTCGCCTTCGCATGTTGCGCGAGCCGCGTGGCTATCCTGCGTCAAACTGCAATCTGATCTTGCCGCCTACCCACCCTGACGCAGACGCTGGCTTCATTATCATGGAGCAGGTTGAATACCCCCCAATGTCTGGTACCAACACGATGTGTGTGGCGACGGCATTGATCGAAAGCGGGATGGTCGAAGTGACCGAACCCATCACGACTTTAAATCTAGAAAGTCCCGCTGGGCTCATTAAGGTAACGGCAGAAGTGCGTGATGGGAAAGCAAACTCCATCACTTTCGAAAATGTGCCGGCATTTGCCGTCCATTTGGATGCCACGATCGAAGTACCGGAATTTGGGTCAGTGGTTGTTGATGTAGCCTGGGGCGGGATGTTCTACGTGATTACAGAAACCGAGCCGTTAGGATTGGTATTGACTCCCGATAGAGCAGGAGAATTAGCTCGGGCTGGCGAGATGATCAAAGCAGCAGCGCGTGAACAGTTGTCCTGTCAGCACCCGGAAAATCCGGCGGTCTCAGATATCACCATCGGGGTACTCTCTGGTCCGGCCACTAACCCAAAGGCAACACTCAAGAACGCGGCGGTGGTGTCGACCGGCTCTTTGGACTGGAATCGCCCAGAGACCTGGAAGGCGGCGCTGGATCGCTCTCCCTGTGGGACAGGCACCAGCGCTAAGATGGCGACATTGCATGCTAAAGGTTTGTTGGGCCTGGACCAGGATTTCCACCATGAAGGTATTCTCGGCACGATCTTTACCGGCCGACTGATTAAAGAGACAATGGTTGGCGATTACCCTGCCGTAGTCCCCACCATCACCGGCCAGGCCTGGGTCACGGGCATGGCCCAGTACGTCCTGGATCCGGACGATCCGTTTCCCAATGGATTTACCCTTGGTGACATCTGGGGCAGTTAGTGAGTCTGATTTGTCGAATGCTGCCTGATATCTGATCAGGCCTGCATTGCGCTCACGATCCAGGTGCTAAATCCGAGGGTGACGCCGCTGTCATTTGAATAGGGCGTCAGCGCCTCTTCGATGACTTGCAGGGTTTTGTTTTGGGTGTCGGAATCTGCCAGTGCAAAAGGTTCCGACATGGGGCCCATTTTGGTGATAAAGCGTGCCGCGTCAGCGGCGTTTGATCCAAT
>Ga0209402_10002442_pt1 | contig 18538 bp, 33 predicted proteins | sample ArcticOcean_MG_C_3_FD_187437 | JGI IMG/M metagenome (GOLD analysis project Ga0209402, IMG submission 187437) | Marine microbial communities from western Arctic Ocean - ArcticOcean_MG_CB8_126 (SPAdes) (version 2) | ecosystem: Environmental > Aquatic > Marine > Oceanic | place: Arctic Ocean... | reverse complement strand
GTCATGGACGCTGAAAGAAGGAGATACTCATGTTGCTCGAGGACGTAGACAAGGATGCCATCCTGGCGAAGGTAGCTGGGCGGAAAGTTCTGTCCTCCGTAAGTGGGGGCAAAGACTCCACGGCGATGTGCTTGTTCCTCAAGGAACTCGGCATCCCCTACGAGGCGGTGACCATGGACACCGGGTGGGAGCAGAAGGACACCTACGACTTCATCGACAACGTGCTGCCCGAGTACATCGGGCCGATCACGAAGATCCGCTATGACGGCAAGGAGAAGGGCGACCTGGCCTGCCTTCAGAAGCGGTACGGCGACGCGATGGGGGCGGAGATCGATGCCAGGGCCAAAGAGATGGAGGCCATGATCGGCGTGAGCTGGTCGCCCATGGTCCGCCTGGTACTCCACAAGGGTCTGTTCCCAGCTCGACAGATCCGGTGGTGTACGCAGTACCTCAAGGTCAAGACCATCAAAGAATACATCATGGGCCATGACGAAGACTGCGTGAACGCCGTCGGGATCAGGGCCGCCGAGTCACTGGCTCGCTCGAAGTACCCCGAGTGGGAGTACAACGAAGAGTATGACACGGACATCTGGAGACCCCTGATCCGCTGGACGGAGCAGGATGTCGTCGCCATCCACAAGCGCCACGGTGTTCCCCCGAACCCGCTGTACCTGAAGGGGTCGGCGAGGGTTGGGTGCTGGCCGTGCATTTTTGCACGGAAGGCGGAGATCCGGATGATCGGGGAAATGGACCCCGAACGCATTGATGTCATGAGGGTTCTGGAGCAGACCGTCCAGTGGATCGCCGCATGGCGGTACGAGAAACAGGGCGAGACCTTTGAATCGCTCGGGTTGTCCCCTCCCACCTGGTTCCAGTCGAGGGCAAGTCACCGTGACCCCGACACAGGCGAGCTTCGATCCGACGGACAGTGCTGGCCCATCGACCGCGTCCTCAAGTGGTCGCAGACGAAACGGGGCGGGCGCACCGAGGAGCCGTTCTCGCAGATGCCCTATGAGGGTGGCTGCATGAGATGGGGTCTGTGTGACACCTCATGGATGGAGAACAAGCGCACCACGACGCTCGACCTATTTGCCGCCGCCGATGAGGGCACTGCAGACGATTTGAGTGGGCTCGAGGAGCTCGACGAGGACGGCACCTGCTCGTAGGGGTCACAGGCCCACATGGGTCCGCAGGTAGGCTTCTCCATCGGCAGTCAGATACCAACCACTCTTGCGGTTGCCTCCGACCAGGCCCTTCTTCGCAAGCCTCTCAAGGCTTCCGCGCGGACGGTGGCTGGGGTCATAGGCCGGGCTCCTTGAGTCCAGTGCTCTCATGGCCCGAGCTTGGACCGGGGTGACCTTCTTCAAGTCCCATCCCATCGCTTCTCCCTACGGCACTTCAGGTGCTCCACTTACTGTACCGACGGAGAAGGGGGGTCCATTGAAGGATCCCGTCCGTACATTGTATGAACGAGGCAGTCCAACCCGGTCGGGAAATGGGCACCTGAGCAAGGCTACCGCCGAAAGGTCTGGGCCGAGCGTTGAAGGGAGGGGGAGGTAGGCCGCCCCCACTGTCGAGTTCAGATTCAGGGTCGGCGCTCGGTAAGCCCGGCATAAAGTGGGACTGCCCGAAGATGGTGAGAGGCCATGAAAGAAGTCCCGGCGTGGCCGACCCTGAATCACCCGGCGGAAACGAGCTGGGAGTCGCGTTTCAACACGGTGCATCCGATAAGACGCCGTGCATACACCGTGAAGTTGACGGTGCCGGCCCCATGACGAAGACGCCAAAGGCCGGGAGAGGGTTCGCCCTCTCCCGGCCTTTTCTTTTGGAGGAAGGAGGACACAAGGATGAGTAAGCAGTTGTGGGAAGCCTCGCTCGATGGGCTTCAAGAACGGATCCTCAAGTTAGAGGAGCATCTGCGGGAGAGGATAGGGGCTTGCCATGTAGCGATCCATTTCAACCTCCCCGAGACATGCGAGACATGCGGGAAGGGCATCATGGAGAACAGGAGGTGGTGCCTGAAATGCGGAGCGACGAAGGAGTCTCGCATGGGGGGCGACTCGCATGGGACTTGGATACTCTCTTGGGGGCGTTCTGAATCAGGGTGGTGTTTCCGCCTCGGCCACCTTCACCCGTCGCAGCAAACCTGCGACCTACTCAAGATGCCCGCAAAGATCCGTCTGGCAGGTACTGCGAAGATCCCCCAGTTGATGGGTAAGATCGAGGCCGAAGCCGAGAGGCGAATCGAGCAGACACAGACCGCCATAGACACACTCGATGGTTTGATCGATGAGTATGGGCAGGCTGACGTCTGCAAGGAGGCATAATGACTGACGACGAGAAACAACGAGAGATCGACAGAGCGTGGGCCATCCACCGAGAGCTTCGGGGACAGGACTTCGCAGCGTCGCTGTACCGGACGCCGGACGGCGATGTAGTGGAGACTCCGGACGAGGCCCTCGCCATTGAGGTCGCCCTCAATGAGAAGGACGAGGAAGCCAGAGAGGCCCACCGCGTACGCGAGCGTGCAGTGGCAGCCCTGGCGGCAGCCCTGGCCGCCGCGAAACCACAGTAGACCGCCTATCCAACTCATCTCGGTAGAACCCCCCAACCAATCAGGGAGGCTTTGGGATGAGAATGTCGAAACACCTTCAGAACACCGCCTGTGCGCTTGCGCTCATGGCGGCCCTATTTATCGTGGGATGCCGTGGTTGCGGAAACCCGCCTATGCCCACCCCCGAACCCACCCCCACCGCTGACACAGCTCCAGAGCTGGAGCTCGGATGTACATGGACCACCGCCGCATCAGGCGATTTCGATGTACGCCCTGACGCATGGACCGCAGCGGGCGTGGTGCCCTTGAAGTACGAGAAGGTCGTCTGGCGCATTGAGATCGAAGCCGTGACGGATGCTACTGGACAACCCTTCGGAGGACGATGCTCCCTCGACCTCGATGCGAGGACGGAGTCCCTTGGGTCGGCAGCGGGCTGGTGTGTCAACGACGGCCACGGCCTCGACGGACGGACCTCCGACGGATTCCTCCTACATGTAAAGAGCGTCATGACCTCCTCCGGGATGCTCCCGGAGCGGATCTCCCACATCTCCGAGGACCTTCAAGGTCTGTTCCCCGCCGAGTTCTACGACCTCGAGAAGTGGAGGGACGCCGTGGATGCAGCCCTACCTGGGAACGCCGAGTTCTGTCGGGTCCGAGCTGTGGTCGAGGCCAAGTACAGGCAGGGGTCCCAACCCGCCGACCTTACCTGGTGGGACAAGATGACCATCCCGCTCGAGGTCGAGGGTGTCCCTGCAGGAGCAAACCCGTTCGGGGAGTGCGCCGCCGGGAGCTGCAATATCAACTGGGATGCATGGACCGAACATGTGAGGGGACTGTGATGAGTATGAAACGAAAGACCGAGACCGCAGCTGGCCGTGTCGCCTCGAGGCACCGCACCGCCGGCGGTGGGTGGCGGGACATCCGGGATCACGCCAAGGATCTCGAGTACAAGATCAAGAAATCGATCAAGAAGGATGTCGAATCCGTCTGGAGCAAGGCGCATCCGAAGATGGCCGCTGCACTCGAGCGTGAGATTGAGCAGGAGATCAAGCGGGCTGGCTTCACGGTCATCGACCTACGCGTCTCCAACGTCTCCCACTTCCAGAACTACGACCTGGTGAAGTGGACCTGCGACTTCTCGGGCGAGGTGAAGTCCTGGCAACTCGACGAGGACGGAGACCCCGAGATGATCGATGTGGACGAGCTCTGGTCCGCCGTCGGCGACGCGGGCATTTCAGGGGAATACAAGGACAAGGTCGGCCGCAAGACCATTACGTTCGGCGGCAGGGACGTGGAGATAGACTCATGGTAGACGACAAGCGACGACTGCACGATGCCTGGTTCGGAACCAAGACCGCGGGCAGGTTCCCGTTCCGCCCATCGGCGAACAGGAAGCAGATGATCTTGCAGCTCAGCTGGGATCCTCTCCGTATCCTGAAATCGGACGGGAAGGTCGCCGTACGGACCCTCATCAAGATCGCCAAGGCAAACCCGACAGCGACGCCGTCGGTTTGGGCGCGGGAGATCAAGTCATACCTCCACCTCAAGGAGGACTACGAAATCGCTGGTGGTAAGGGCAAGTGGCAGCGATTCGACCCCAAGAAGGCATGGGCATGGGCCGACACCGATGCGGTGTTTGGACGCAGTGAGAACCAGTCGGCGGGGAGGAGGCTACTCGAGAACACCATATACCTCCCCATCATCTTCGGGACCAGTGAGGCGGGGGAGTCCGCACCCGAAAGGGCCGCAGCGGGGTACTCCGATTTGTGGTCCAAACTCGGACGCATCGGGTTCAAGCGGGGCGACAAAACAAGCGGGGCGAGCATCCTTGGGGCACAGGGGCATGAAGGACGCGCACCCATCGCCGAGGGGTGGTACATGGGCATTGAGATCAACATCGGGCACACCCGCGATGGCGACTGGATCATCGGAAAGGGGTACGTGCCAGCTTGGCTGTGGGTGGACGAGGGTGAGGGAATCGGCACAAACCACGACGGTGAATGGCGGACGCCCAAGACGGAACTCTGGTTCAGTGGCCACAAGAGCGTCCCAGGGTTTGACCACTTCGATACTGGGGGCCTCCGCATCGTGTTCGACGCAAACGAGCCCGACCCCTCTGGGGAATCTGGTGCCATAGGCAAGCTGGTCGCGACTGTGAAGAAGCTGAAGGCGAAGGCCGCCCGGGACTTCAAGGGGGTCCAGGCCCCGAAGCTCCGATGAACCGCCTATGGACACCCAAAGCAACGACCTAACGGAGAAGTCGCTATGAAGAAGATCCTACTTATCGCCGCCATCTTTTTGGTCATCGCGGGCATCGCCTTCCAGTCGAGTTTGAAAGACTGGGATCAGGAGGCGCAGGAGCTCGCAGCGTCCGAGGACTGGATCGCCTGCCACTTCGAGGACGGGGCCGGCGAGTCGAAGCCTCGCCACGATGGCTTCCAGTGCCGCGAGGCGCAGTGCGTCATCGACGGGAAGATCATGTTCCAGGGTGCGCTCGTCGACCAGCATGTCGCCATCTCGAGGGGCATCTGCCAGGAGTCTGGCACGGTCTGCTCCGAGGCATCCAGGAAACCATGCGCCCCCAACGAGGTGTGCATCCTAATGGAAGAGGGCGAGAACGCAGGGCAGGACGTGCAGGCCATCTGCGCGGATGACTAGGGAGACCATTATGAAGACGCAACTGGAGAACAACTGGTTCGGTCGCTCCGCAGCGGGTGATGACTGGGCACTCGTCGAGGTGAGCGAGTCGGATCTGAAAGCCAACATCGCCATGCCCGTGTCGTGGCTCGAGAAGGGCGTGGACAAGTATGATGCCGAGGTGATGGATCAGCGGGAGGCAGAGTCGAAGGCAGACTTCACCGTCGCCCCCGGAAGCCTGAAATCGGCCTTCAAGAACATCGACGACCTCTTCGCCACCGCCCGCGACCTCTACACGCTCTACGACGAGGGCTACATCAGCAACGCCAACGCATTGAAGGCGCTGAAATGAGGGACGACATGGACAAGCAACAACTGGACGACGCCTGGTTCGGACGCAGGGTCATGGCGAATAGCCGCACGGCGTCTGGCAGGACGAAGACGAACATCAACACGCAGCAGTACTACGACTCCCGGATCATCGAGGTGAACGAGGACTGGTCCGGGACGAAGGACGATCTCCAGGAGGCGTTCGAGAGGCTCGACTCCGGGTGGGTTGGGAAGGCCGCCCACGACTACGCCAAACAGTGCGCCAAGCAGGCCGGGCTGTCCGAGCGGGACTTCGACGTCAACATCACGGGCGACATGTCCGCCACCATCGACATGGAGAACTGGCCCGAGGGACTGGGGTTCGACTCCTGGTTCTGGAAGTGGGCACGCAAGTGGGACATCGAGGTACTTGACTGATGAGCGACACACGACACAAGCGCGGGGCCGCAGTGACGAGGCTGGAGAACGAGTGGTTCGGCCACCGTGCAGCGGCACCGAGACTCAAGGAGCTCCTCAACGAGCTCGCAGACCTGGACGAACTCGACGAGAACCTCAACGAGGTCCTGGACACCTTCGCAGTCCACTTCAGGACCGCCTCGGACACCGAGGTGGTGTCGCAGTTCGATGCATACAAGAAGGCTCAAGCGGGGCTCCGGGCCGCCGAGAGTGTTCTGGCATCCCTCCGGGACGTCCTCCAGCAGTACCCTGATGACAAGACGGCGAACCGGGCACTCCGGGACGCCGAGGTCATGGTTGCTCGGTTCACGCGCAACAAGGAGAAGACTCTGTCCATGAGGAAGAGACTCGGGAAGAAGCTGGCACCTCCGGCACTCAAGGCCGCCGGTGTCAAGACGGTGAAGGCATTCCGCAAGCTCCTCGAGGATCCAAAGTCTCTCACTACCCGGCTGACATCAGATGCCGGGACGTGGAAGGGTGTAAAGGGCGCAAGGTACATACAGAAGATCCGAATCGCCCTCGAAGGGACGCAGGATCTGGTCATTGTGATGATCCAGAGCACCGTCTGGAACAAAAACAAAGTCACAATCATGATAGGGATGGAGGGCGAGGTGAAGTGGTGGGACATCGCCGTCGCCACGACGATGTTCATGGAGGCCATGGAGGGCAAGCCTGAACTCAAGGGCGAGGGCAATAAGATCTCCGAGAGGCTCCGGGTCGTCCCCGAGATCGCCCAGGAGATGGGCTGGTATGCCAATAAAATGGGGGACACCTACAACCGGGAACCCGAGATCTCGGCGGACGGCCGGACCATCGAGGTGAGCTTCCGAACGGAGTACGACGAGCGGGACTACGGCCAGTATGAGGAGCCCGACTTCCCCGACTACACACCGGGGATGAAGACGGAGCTGTCCGAGTACATGGGCGGCATCAAGTCCATCTCCGGCGACTACGGCGAGAAGGGTTGGTTCTACATCACGGTGGAACTGAAATGAGGGACAGCATGAAAACAGCACTGGAACAGACGTGGTTCGGGCGCAGGACGGCAGGCGCCGACTCCTTTCAGGAGTCGGGACGCGGGAGCAACCCGAAGTCCATATTCAACGATCTCGTGCAGGACGCCAAGTACGAGTACGGGAGCGGGGGGTACACGGGGACCCTCGCAGAGAAGGGTGGTGCGGGCTTCAAGATCATGTCCCAGACGCCCATGAGCTCCCAAGCCGCCAGGGAGTTCATCGCAGACACCATCGACCGGGCCGACAAGTGGGGACCCGCCTTCGCCATCCCCTACGGGCGGGAGAAGGTGATGGGGTCGAAGGAGTACACCGTGAGGGTCCAGGCCAAGAACCGCCGCTCGGCGCAGCAGGCGGGCAAGGAGGCCATCACCGCCAAGGGCCGAGTAAGACAGGGCGCACAGGTGCAGGTCGTCAAGATGAGCATCGAGATGACCCGACCTGGCGGGACCGCCAAGACCGGATTCGTGGCCGCCAAGGAGATATGGTTCGAGAGCAAAGGCGGCCAACACGGCACCCGTAAGGAAGCCCTCGCTGCCGCCAATAAGGTGATGACGGAGGACAGCAGCTACGACGTAGGCGACACCATCCTCATCCACAGGCACGAGTTTCTTGGTTATGTGAAGAAGGAGGAGGATGCGACGCGCCTCGCAACATGGACGGTCACAGGGACCAGGCAGCAGGTAGCCGTCGGCAAGATCGAGGGCTGGATCTTCTACGGGTTGGCGTCGTCATGATGAAGGACACCGCCAAGAGGGTGGCCGCAAGGTACGCAGCACAGGGGTTGTCGAAGGCCGATGTGGCGGATTCGTGGAGCGACGGTCTGAACATCGACCTGGGCGAGGGTTGGAAGCATGATGTGAAGATCCACCACCCCGACGGCGGGCGCAGGCCGACCCCATACGATGTGGAGGTAGAGGGCCGTGGGGACGACTGGACGTTCTCCGTTCGCTCCAAGGGGTCCACCTTCATGCCGGCCGGCGCACGATCCGGCCTCCGGAGTGGTGATCTCGAGGAGTGGCTCCCTGGATGGAGGGACTCGCCGGATCTGGAGCGGCACCTCAAGGAGGTCATCGAGGATGACCTCTCCGAAACCAGCGTCGACTCCTTCTGGTACTGGGAGATGGAGGAGGAGCTCGCCATCGCCTCCGACCGGGCGCTCGAGGATGAAGTGATGCAGGTGACGGATGCACGCCCGAAGGTGAGCGTGGAGGTGCGGGACGACGGAATACGCATCAAGGCCGAGGCTGCGGTGAAGGGCCAGGTCGAGTACGCATGAACAGATGGGTCGTGAAGGTTGAACACCTGGACGCCACCGACCCGGACAGGGGGGTGGGGGAGCTCTGTGTCCGACTGCCGGATGAACTGATGGAACAACTCGGTTGGGAGGTCGGTGACGAGGTTGAGTGGAAAGAGACGGAGATCGGTGATGACTGGGGCGGGCACGAGGGATTCACCCTCTCGAATCTGACGAAGAATCCATACAGTGGGACCCAAGAGCCAGATGATGACTGGTAGGCTCGACCTGGTTGAGGAGACCCAAAACGAAGATGGGTCGTGGAATCTTGTCTTTGATGTAGATGACGAGTTCAAGGAGTGGTTCAAGAAGTCTCAAGGACTGAAACGATGGAGCGATTCCAGATTCCAGAATGTCGTACTTGAAGCCATAAGGTACGCCATGAAACAGGATCCCCAATGAGAACGACAAACCTCAAGACAATCTACCTGACGATCCCTGAACTGCAGGAGGCGGTGGCGGAGTACATCCGAGGCAAGCAGGGAGAGATGGGTCCAGAAGACCTGTACACGCACTTGATGAACAACGAGGCCTGTATGGACTGGACCTCCGAGGGCGAGGAGTTCGCTATCTCGATGGATGGTGAGATGAATCCCGTCACATGCAGTCCCGACCGCTGACCCCCGACCGCTGACCCGCCTATAACCTCCCTTCCCGACAGGTCTACGAAAAGGGAGGGCCAACAACCATGCCGAATCTACTGGAACCGAGTGCCGAGGATCACGATCACCCCTCATGGCAGAAGGCCGCCGAGATGGCACTCCAGATGGGAGTCACAGTAAGGACGAAGTCGGAGTCCAAGCTCCAGAGACTCATCGGAGCACTCCTGTTCTTCAACCCGTCCTACATGACGGGCTTCATCACGACCATAGGGAGGGGGATATGGGTCCCCGACTCATGGGCTGGCAGACCGAGGACGTGGTCAGACACAACCACCCTGGTACATGAGCTCGCACACGTGCACCAGTATGAGAGGATCCCCTGGCCGCTGTTCTACCTGGCCTACCTGTTCCCACAGGTACTCGCCCCCCTCGCACTCATGGCCTTCCTCGCCATCCCCTTCAGCAACCTGTGGCTTCTGAACCTGTTGTGGCTCGTATGCGCCGCACCCATCCCCGCACCCTTCAGGGCCATGTACGAGGCGGAGGCATATGTAGTGTCCTACCTCATGCGCTTCTGGGCACGGGGAGAGGATGCACCCTTCCCTCCCATGGACGCTGACGGGATCCTCCACGGTGACGGGAGTGGAACCCACCTCATGCTCCGCTCGAGAATCCCCCACTTCACAGGGTGGAACTACTATCGAATGTGGCCCTCGGAGAGAGGGGTCGCAGAGTGGATGGCACACCACCTTCGTGCTACAGCGGAGGGGGAGTGGTCGCAGACAAACCCCATAGTAGAACAGGCACATAGACTATACAGAGGTAAACCCTGAACGGGTTCCTTGACAGGTCCACTCTAATGAGTGACAACCTATGGGCGGGGGGGTTTTGACCCTCCTAACCCCCCCGCAACCCGCAACCCATCCGAGTGGCACCTTCACGGGTGTTCTGGACGGCCCCTTCCGTGGCCCCCTTGAACGGGGATCCACACAAGTAGAGGCCAAGCAGACGTGGAAAATGCTGCGAGGTGCCCGGACCGGGCTTTTTCAAGGGGGCCGAGAGGTAGCGGATAGCACATACGCAGAGCAGAGGAGGGAACATGCAGGCGGCAGTGACTTTGGGGACACCCACCCACCAAGGGGTGTACAACGGAACAATGTGGACGAGCTGGGAACACGGACAGCTCCCGGTGCAGAGAGAGGGGCGGGTGTGGAGAATCCACTGGCCCTCAAAGCCTGCGCAGGACTTCGAGAGTGGTAGGGCCCTGATGAGGGCTGTCCACGGTGGGCGGGACCCACACCTCACACCTGAGCGGTACTTCCGCACAGGTAGGCATGACACGGGCCGCTCCGGTGTGGAGGCGGCAGCCAGCACCCTGGATCTGTTCGGCACACCAGAGAGATATGAGGACCCCATACCCATGGGGAGGACCAGGCGCAGGCTCAGGGTGAGCAGGCCGCCGGCCCCCTCGAGGCGCAGGACCGTAGGTGTCGGCGCCCTCCACCTGGTGTTGGGCCCACCGCCCGGGCCGACCGTGGCGAACGGTGGGCTGGGGATCGACCTGGCCGTCAAGCACCTGGACGTGCGGCGCCTCCTGTTCGCAGGCTTCGGCAAGCGCATCGTTGCCATGGGCTACGAGCCCGAGGATGTACTGCAGGATGTGTACCGTGGACTGCTGGCCCGTAACCGGGGCAGGTGCCCATGGGATGCGCGCAAGAGTTCCTTCGGTCACTACGTCCACATGGTCTGCTCATGCATCCTCTCCAACTACCACCGCTCCAAGTCTCGCGTGTCCTCTCGTGAGGTACTGGGGGCGAGGTGCCATGATGAGGACGGGGGCGGCTGGTGTGATGTAGCTGAGAGCAGGCTACCCGAGGTGGGGGCTGACCAGGATTATGGCCGCCGTCATCTGGACATGGTGGCTGACGTGGAGGGCGAGCTCGTCCGCACCGTTGATGAGCCGGGCCTGGCGCTCGCCGTGCTGCCGCACATGCTTGAGGGCCGCAACCGCAGGGAGATCTCGAGGAAGGTCGGTGTGCGCGAGGGCCTGGTGGGAGTTGCAGTCGAAGAGGTCAGGACCGCTGTGCGGGTCGTGATGCCTGGAGCTGCGGCTCAATGGTCAGCTCGGAGCTGACCGCAGCCCGGACGAGAGCTGGAGACTTCTCGACCCCCACCCCCCGGGCACCCGGGGGGGACCCTTTTGGAGCTCCCCTGGATCCCCCTGGATCTGGGGACTCTCGGATCAGGTATGCCCCGGGGTGGATCTGCCAGAACCGTATAGAAAAATCCGGGGGGCCCCCCGGGGGGCCAGTTTTGCCGGATCAAGGATGTATTGAAAATGAGAGGGTCGAATCTCCAACGGGGCCCGCTGGGGGGTTGTTGGGTATCGTTCCGGCATGGCGAGATGTGGACGATGCGGCCTGTGGGCCGACTACCCCGACGAACACCCCGAGCAGAAGTACGCCGGGGTCTGCACCTGGTATCAGACCCGTCTTGACGAGGGGTCGGTCTACGATGAGCGGGACTGCGGCGACTTCTTCGAGCGCATCCCCGGCGTAACGCCGATGGAGCACTTCAAGTACAAGATCCAGCGGGACAACCTGGGCGATGCATACACCACGGCCCGGCGTGCGAAGATGCTGGCCTGGATCGGCGTGGGCCTCTCCATGGCGGGGCTGCTCTCAAAGCTCCTGTGAGGGGGTGACCGCACCGGGTATGTTTTCCCATGTCCGATGTTACAAAAGACCCCCTGTATGCAATCCTGGAGGAGGCGATAGATGTCGCCCTCGTCCTCTGGGACGACCCCGCGTTTGCCGCCGCCTGGCAGCAGGAGCGGGGCGGGTCAAACGGCTGGTCCGACCTGCCGGACCTGCTCGGTGTGCCGAGGGGCGAGCTTCCGGACACGCAGCGGGGTCGTCTCGCCGAACTCGCTATTCAGGCGGCCGCCGAGATTCGGGCCCGAACCTCGAACTCCTGGAACTAACCCCCCGGTGGACCGCCTATCAAAGGTCCCGGACAGGGTGGACGGAACCGCCCGCAGACCTCCCGAGGAGCACACCGACCATGAACACCCCGAACGTACTTGCACACTATGGACTACGGAAGGCACACCCTGCCGCCGCAGAGCTGGACCACTACGAGGTCAGGCATGGCGGGTTGAGCATTTGCGCCTCGAAGCTGGCCGCCCTGAAGACCGCAGGCGGTGAGATTGCGATCCAGAAGGAGGGCGAGAAGTTCGATAATGCCCTCGATGCCCTGATGGGATCGACACAGAAGCTCAAGAAACTGTTCAAGAAGCATCCCGCTGGCCCGGATGACGACCGGGGTCGTGGAGAGGCCGCCGAGGAACTTGTGGACGAGGTCTTGGCCGCCCTCCAGGATTTCCAACGGCATCCCATCTTGATGAGCATCTACACCAGAAGTCCCATGTACAGGCTCGGCAAGACCGCCCGCAAGCTCCACAAGCGGCAGGAGAAGGTGCTCCAGAAGTACCTGGACCAAGGTGGTGGGGAGGAGTTCTTCGATGACCTCCCGCAGAGAACGCAGGACGAGCTCCGCAGGGTCAAGGACACGGAGACGCTGCACATGGACGTGGACCGCTGGCTGGGGGACAACGCCATCGACGGACACACCAGTCTCTCGATCTGGGCCGCTGACGAATCCTGGACGGGAATGGTCGAGGTGGAGGCCCGGACCGATGAGGATGAACTGGACGACGACGATGCGGACATGCTCCGAGACGCCCCATACGGACCCTACACGGTGAGTGCCCGCAACAAGCGGGATGCCGAGGAGGCCATTCTCGATGCCTTTGCCAACGACGTACCTGTGAGCCTCCCCGAGGACTTCGACATCGAGGTCGAGCGACTCAAGAAGAAGGCCTCCACCAGGACCGCCTCCGGCTGGATCGACGAGGCCGTGGTGTCACTGGCCGAAGAGGAGGGGATCGACGCCGACGACATGAAGGTCCGGGGCAAGACCCCCTATGGGCGCGGCTTCAACGTCGAGTCCCACGGACGCGGCGACTCCGGTGAATCCGAGTGGATGGTGTTCAAGAGCTCAGGGGATGCCGAGAAGGCCGCCCTGGAGTATGTCACCGAGATGCTCGAGGAGGAGCCCGGGAACTTCACCCAGTCGTGGCTCCAGCACTACGTCGAGATCAGGGACGCTGGGATCATCGCCCAGGAGGACGCCGACAGCTACTGGGAGGACATCGACGACGAGAGGGTACTCGACGAGGCCGGCTACGAAACCGACTATGAGCTTCTCTCCGGGGAGTATGACGAGGCCGAGGAACGACTTGAGGAGATCCCAGACGATTTCGAGCAGGTCGCCATCGGTTCCGGTGAGTGGAACGATCTCGAGAAGGAGAGCCAGAAGCTCGAAGCCCTCATGAAGACGATTGAGTCGGACAGGGATAAACTCGTTGCCAAGGCCCGTGTGGAAGGTGCGAAATCACATGCAGAGAACCTGGAGGACCGCATCAAGTCGGACCCCACAGGGTGGCTTGAGGAGATGGGCTATGATCCCGACCAGTACTCGAACCTCAGCTTCGTGAGCATTGACGTTGCCAAGGCTGCGAAGGCGGCCATCAGGGATGACGGTGTAGCGCACTTCCTGGATCGCTACGACGGCGACGAGACCGAACTCGACAAGGGCGCAGTCGCATACGGCACGAACTAACCATGAGTGGAAACGGGCTCAAGCTGGCCGGCCCCGGCTGGCACGACCTTGAGATCACGCTCCGCGTACGAGCTCCCGGCGCAGACGCCGAGGAGGCCGTACTCGAGGTTGCCAGGGCTGTCCACGATGCAGGAGTCCTCGGTGTAAACGGGGACGGCGGCATGGAGGTCGAGTGGACCCGTCTGGACTCCGACGGCATCCCCGAGGTTTCTGCAGAGGATGACGTGGACGCCTTGTCCCGCATCCTTGCGGGTACTGTGGAGGATGACGGAGGCGGATGCGACTAGACGCCGCGCCTAACGGGGGTACAGCATGGGGCCGGGGATAGAATCCATTGAAGCAGCCTGCAGACAGGCCAACATCAAGAGGATTGCCAGGTCCCTCTCCCTCGAGTGTAGATGGAGCGGTGCTCTGTCCTCGATGTATTCCGTAGCTTCCCATTCCGTGGTCGTGAGCTTCCGGTGCGAGGAGTTGGCCCTCCTTGCGGGCCATTCGGTGGCCGCCGCAAAATCGGCCGCCCTGCACGGCCTCATGCACGACGCCGCTGAAGCGTACACGGGTGACTTGATCACCCCCATCAAGGACGCTGCCCTGCTCAAGGTCGGCAACCGGGTCCTGACCTGGCGGGAGTGGGAGGACGGACTGGTGCGGCACATATACAGGGCAATCGCCCTCCCCAAGATGGAGGCATGGGAAAAGGCCTTGGTAGACAGGGCGGATGTGGAGATCCTCCTCGTCGAGCTCGAGTGCCTGACCCCCCATCAAGGCCATGGTCTTGGGGGTCCCACCATTGACACGGATCTGGATACTGAAGGGTTCACCGCCCCCGAGGGGTGGGTGGTCGCCGGCGCCCCGCCCGAAGAGGCCGAGGCCGACTTCCTCGCCAGGTTCGAGGAGCTTCGCTGACATGGTGTATCCCGACTACGAGCAGTCATGGATCTTCGACGAGCCTGTGGTTCACAAGGACGGCAGTTCTACGGATTCGTGTAGCATCCGTCTGGATGAAAACACCACACCCCCATCCGACGGGGGGTGTGCGGCGCACCCAAAAAAGACAAAAAACCTTTCGCCTACGCGTTGAGCTGGGTCGCCCTCGAACGGGTGTCCGTGCGGAAGTCCGAGGTCAAGTTCGTCACTTCGGTGGATTTACTTCAACGGGACGTGTTCGTCCGTAGCGACCGCCGCTGGTGCCGACACCGAGCTTGAGCTTGAACACTTCCCACCCGAGGCCGAGCCAGGTTTCTGCCTCTACCTCCGGGATGGGGTGGGTCCGCAGGATGCGGAGCTCCCCGAGCCATGCGGCGAGCTGCCGCTGTTCATCACCTCCGGCCTCGGCGGCACGGATGGCGTCCTCGAGTTCCATGTGTCAGTGCCAGGTGTCCGGATCGAAGGGTCCGACAAGGATGCCAGCTGCACCGATCACCTCGGCGATCTCCGCCATCATGGCGAGCCCTGGATCCCTTGGGGATTCGGGGGCCTCGGACCACTCAACGGGGCCTGCCAGCTCGACGCCTGCGCTCACGAGTGTACCAACCACATTGTGGAGTGCCTCGGCAGGCGTATTGCCCGGTGCGCGCAGTCTGACCAGAACTTCGAGTTCGTGGGTCTTGTTCTTGATCTCCATTCGTTCAACCTCCATCCTCATCGTACCCATAGGCAGGCGACCGAATGACCCCCCGCACCCCGAAAAAAGACACTCATTCGCATCTTTGAGCCTCAGAGTTCATCTTTGAGCCTCAAAGATGCACGCCACCCCCTCAAGTGTGGCCCCATCCGTCTGGGACAGAAGGTATACACTTAGCTCTAAGTGCAGACCTTTTGTTTGATCCCAATCCGGATCCAGGTCAGGCGACCCTCCGCCTTGCACAGGGGGCAGGGGGCGTGGATCCCCGTGCGTCCCTTGTTCACACCGTTCTGGATCTTGTCCTCCAGCCGCCGGGGGCCGAAGTCGGAGAGCGGGGTGTGCGAGTTCGTGCAGCAACTCCAGTCGATCCCCCCGTGATGCCATGGGGGGATCATCACTTCTTCATTCTCGGGTACGAGGCGCAGGTTGGTCATGGTATCAGCACAGGAGTCCCAAGCTCATCCCAAGCACCGTCAATCAGTACCTTCGTGTACACGGGCGGCCTCCAGGCGTCCCTCGCCCAGTTCGCCCCACCTCCGCCCGGTGGTTTCGATGATGCCATCCACTCGGGCATGGGGTTCCGCTTCCTCGCTTCCTTCACGGCGTCACTACTCCGCCACAGGCCTTCCCCTGCGGCGATGATCCTCGCCTCGGAGCGGATGGTCCTCTCGTAATCCTTGACGAGCTTCATGACCCTCTCGGAGTCGGTCCCAAGTCTGTCCACCATGTCGTGCGTGTAGCCCTGGAGGGCGAGCTCAGCCCACATCTGCAGATTGCGGAGTAGGGGCATCTGCTTCTCTCTCGCTTCCTCGATCCGAGTCACCAGCTCGAGAGCCTGTCTTGCAGTTGCCTCGTTCATGCTTCCCCTCCGACTTCGTCCTGTGAAGGGAACCGGCCCGTGGCCAGCCAGAACCACCCCAGGATGTCGTAGGCATACTGTTCTTGAGACGGCGGGTTGGTGGGTCCGATAGCGTACACGACCCGATTGTCATCTCCGGTCAGGTGACAGCGCGTGCATACCTTCATAACGGCGCCCCCCCGCATGACGACGAGGGCGGCGGGTCCTGGAACCTGGGCGCAGTCACACCCGTCCTGGCACTCACACATCTCACTCACTTCGTTCCCCGCCCCGATTCCGAAAATCGCCCTCGTCCTCGTACACTTCGCCGTCGATCCGCAGGCGGCAGTCCCGGCGGTCGTCCGGATCGTCGAGGTCGTTGTGAAAGTCCTGCCTGTGAACGGTGTCGTTGATCCAGAGCTGGCAGTATGGGCAGAAGAAATCGGCCTCCGCCAGCTTGCGGTTGTCGTAGTCCTCCTTCGCCATGCCGCCGAGGGCGTTGATGCCACCGAGGAAGTCCTGGAGGTTGTCGTCGCCGGCCTTGGAGCCAGTGAAGTATGCAGGTCCTCCGATGCGGACGGCCTTGGCCCCACCCTTGAAGCGACCCGTCCTCATGGACTCCATGATCTCCTTGTCCGTAGCACCCTCGTAGGGCGAGCTCCCGTCGGGGAAGCGTCCGTCTGGTCCCAGTATCATTGTGTCTCCTCCACTCGTTCGATGTAGTCCATGAGCTCGGCGGCTTCCTCCACGGTGTCTGCCTGCACGGGCATCCCCTTCGAGCGCAGGGTGTCTGCGTACTCCCGAAGATCCTTGGCCTCGGCCTGGTGGTAGTCAGGTCGCTTCTTCTCTGCGTCCTTGCACGGGAAGCAGATGAGGTCGAGGTTGTACATCGACATGATGTGGCCCGCTGCGGGAGATCCGCAGCGGTGACATTTTCCATTCCATTCGCTCATCAGTCCCTCTGCTCCCTCTGCTCGTACCAGTAGTCGGCGTACATCTTTGTCGGTATCCCAGGCCCCTCGGGGTCGTCCTCATCAAACTCGAGTTTCCACCCGTGCTTCTCAAGGTGCTCGATCCAGTTGTCGTCGGCCTGATAGAACCCTACCCGGAGGCCGAGCCGGAACCCGACCCACAGAGCTGCGATGATTGCAATCCAGATCATGCTGCCTTCCTCCCCTTGCGGACCATCAGGTCGTTCAACTTCTTGACCAGAAGCCTCGGGAGTTCAGTGACCCGAGGGGCCCACACATGGTCGGGGAACAGGTTCTTGACGTAGCTTGCGCCGGAACCGATGCCGATGCCGACGACGTGGATTCCGTTCTCCTGTGCGATGCGGATCTGGCGTCGGATGACTGGCTCGTTGCCCCAGTCAGGGCAACCATCGGTGATGACGAAGACAATCCTGTTGTCCTCGTCTCGGTCGAGGATGCCTCGGAGGGCGAACTCGATCCCATCAGCGAGGGGGGTTCCACCCGTTGCCCGCAGCAGCGAGAATCGGGGCTCCGCCTGACGGTAGGGCTCATCGTATCCCTTGATGACATCGTAGTTCACGCTGTAGTCCCGGTGTGCGCCTTCGACGCCTCCGTTTCCAGTACCCCACGAACCAGAGCGGATGCCCGATACCTGCACGGCACATCCGAGAGAGTCGAGGGGCATGGCGAGGGCTGCTGCCACCTGGCCGGCTTCGGCGAGGATGCCGCACATCGAACCGGACTCGTCCACCACTACGGCGGCGGCGGTCGAGGGGACCTCCTGCTCCTCGGTGGAGCGGAAGGCGCGCCTCGGGGTCTTGCCCGCTGCGAGGGTGCTGAAGGTGTCCGTGAGGTAGCGGGAGGACAGGGCCTTGCCCCGGCGGGTCCCATCATCGACCTCAAGGTCAGCGGCACCCATCACGATCTGGCGAAGCCTTGCGATCATGTAGGCACATTCCCGACGGACGGACTTCGTGATCTGCTTTCCAGCAGTCCGTGCTCCGTCATTGACGCGGGGGACGACCACCTTGTCGCCGCTGGTGTCTGCGGGTCGCCACAGGGCCTCGTCCTTGCGGACCGTGTTCTCTTCCTTCTTACGGTCGTCCTCGGCCTTGTCGCCCAGGGCCGATGCGTAGTCGAGGAGGCCATGGTCGGTTCCGTTCTCCACAGCGTCCTTGATCAGTTCGGCCACAGTCTGGAAGTCGCCATTGTCGGTGTCGGCTGCGCCACCACCCACGGGGCTGCTGCCGCCTTCAGGTCCCGCCTCGGAGGACTCGTCCTCGGAGGAATCATCGTCCTCGGAGGACTCGTCCTCGTCGGAGTCGCTGGATGCGCTGGATGCGCCGTCGGAATCATCGTCGTCGGAATCGTCGCCGTCCTCGTCACCCTTGCCGTCGCTGGATGAATCGTCGGAATCGTCGCCGTCCTCGTCGCCGTCCTCGTCGTCGCCCTTGCCTTCACCGTCCTCGTCGGATGCCTCCTGCTCGATCTCTTCATCGCCGTCCCACCTGATTGTGTCCGTAGGGTCGGAGG